>Ga0256406_1002188_pt1 | contig 28620 bp, 30 predicted proteins | sample RumenRJG_03DNA_FD_185986 | JGI IMG/M metagenome (GOLD analysis project Ga0256406, IMG submission 185986) | Bovine rumen microbial communities from Lethbridge, Alberta, Canada - RJG_03 | ecosystem: Host-associated > Mammals > Digestive system > Stomach > Rumen | place: Canada: Alberta | collected... | reverse complement strand
ATCCACTACTACAACAACGAGCGGATCCAGAAGAAAACAAATTGGATGTCCCCTGTAAAATACAGGGAGACATCCACCGGTAATGGTTAACGAAGAAAATGTGTCCAGAATTCTGGGTACATATCAACAGAGGATAGTTTTTCTGAAATTCAGTTGAGAAGGGCAAAAAATTAAGACTTTGACGGAAAAATATAAAAAATTGACTGAACCGAGCTTCCACCCGAACAAATACAAAAAGGGATGTACCACCAACCAGATGGTACATCCCTCTTTTTCATGAAACGAACCTCAGTTCATTTCCTTCTTCTCTTTTTTGATTCTCCGCTTCTTGCCGTCGGGAGTGATCTCGATCTTGGCGGCGGTGACGGCGTCGACGTCCTGTTCACCGGTACGGATACGGAGAACGTTCTCTACCGGGTAGGAGAAGATTTTGCCGTCTCCGGGGTTGCCTGTCCAGGCAGCCTTGCGAATGCACTCCATGGTCTTCTCGGCCCACTCCTCGGTGGAGACGAGAATTTCAAACTTGATTTTCGGAAGCATGGAGACATAGACTTCCTGACCACGGACTTTCTCGGTATAGCCCATCTGGGTACCGCAGCCCATGACCTGGGAGATCGTGATGCCGCGTACATGCATGTCGATGAGGGCTTCCTTAACTTCTTCCATCTTATCCTCGCGGATGATGGCCTCTACTTTATATACCATATGTTGCAGCCCCCTTAGTCATCCAGTCCATTGAAGGACGGGTAAGCGCGCTCGCCGTGCTGGGTGACATCCAGGCCGATCTTCTCGTCCATTTCAGAGACGCGGAGGTCGCCGGCGCAGAGCTTGGTGAGACCGACGCAGATAAGTGTGCCGACAAGGGAAATTGCGATGGTGATGATAACACCGAGGAGGTTGGCAAGGAAGAGCTTGCCGTCTCCGTAGATGAGTCCGTTGGAGACAAGATTCGGGTTGATAGCCTTGGAGCCAAACAGTCCGGTCATGATGCCGCCGTAGATACCGCCGATGCCGTGGCAGCCGAAAGCGTCAAGGGCATCGTCGTAGCCGAGTTTCGGTTTGAGCTTGGATACGCAGTAGTAGCAGAGCGGGCTGACCAGAAGGCCGATGATGAGGGAGGCCCAGGCCGGTACAAAGCCGCAGCCGGGGGTGATGGCGACAAGGCCGACAACAAGGCCGGTGCAGGCGCCGACGAGGGTCGGTTTTCCGGTGTAGATGACATCCATCATCATCCAGGACAGGAGTGCTGCCGCGGAGGAGATGGCGGAGGTCATGAATGCGTGGGCGGCAAGGCCGTTGGCTGCAAGGGCGGAACCGCCGTTGAAACCGAACCAGCCGAACCACAGGAACGCTGCGCCGAGGGCGACAAACGGGATGTTATGGGTGCGATAGTTTGCATACTGCAGGTCTTTCCGTCTTCCGAGGATGATGCAGAGCAGAAGTGCTGTGACACCGGAAGAGATGTGGACGACATCGCCGCCTGCGAAGTCGGCGACACCGATTTCGCCAAGCCATCCGCCGTGGCCCCATACCAAGTGGGCCATGGGATAGTAGACGATGATGGACCAGAACAGGATGAAGAAGAACAGCGACTTAAAGCGCATTCTTCCACCGATGGCACCGGTGATAAGTGCCGGAGTGATGATGGCGAACATCATCTGGAACGCGGCATAGGCGAGGTGCGGGATGGTCTCCGCATACGGCCCGGGCTCGAAGCCCACATGCCGGAAGAATGCCCAGGAGAAGTCACCAATTATATGGCCGTGGTCCGGTCCGAATGCCAGTGAGTATCCGAACATGAACCAGAGGACAATGGCGAGTCCCAGAATGAAAAATGAGTTCATCAGGTTGCTGACGGCGTTCTTTCTTCTGCCGAGGCCGCTGTAGAAGAAGCCCAGGGCAGGGGTCATGATGAAGACAAACGCCGCAGAGATGAGAACCAACGCAGTATCTCCGCCGTTGATCAAAATGGATTCCCCCTTCAATTTGACGTAAATTGACAATAAAAAAGTGCTACCGAACCCAAAGGGATTCGATAGCACCATTGCTTGAACGGTTCGATATTAACACGCAGTTCATATATGGAAATTGTAATTTTTAGAACTCCTTACATCGCCCGGAAAAAATCAGGAGAGACGGTTCATGTCCACGTACCCGTCAATGCCCGCAACCTGGCCCTTCTGAGTGTACTGCCAAATGTCCCAGTCGCCCTGGAAGATGGGCGATGTACGGTTGTTATACTCCGCCAGCCAAATGGACGTCCCCTTCCGCAGCTTGTCCACATTCAGGCAGTTGTTCAGATACCAGCGGTTGGCGTACACGCCGGCGTCGTACCCCTTGCTGCGCACGACCTTGCTGAAGGCGTTGATGATGTTGTCCCGCTGCTCCCGGTTCAGGCCGTCCGCACGACCCCGTCCGCCGGTCTGGGTCTCCTCCATATCAATGTATATGGGGAGCTCCAGGTTTGCCCCCTTCAGGGCGTCAATGCAGTACTGGGCCTCTGCCCGAGCCTCATCCTCGCTCGTGGCCTGGGAGTAGAAATAAATTCCCACCTTTAAACCGTTGCGATGTGCGTGTGTCAAATTCCGCCGGAACTCCGTATCCTCATAGATGCGGGCGGACCGCCCATAGGCGCGGCCGCCGCAGCGGATGAGCGCAAAGCTCACGCCATCCTTCCGGACCTCCGACCAGCGGATTTTACCGTTGTGGGAGGAGACGTCAATTCCCTTGTTTCCGGTGACGGAGATGACCCGAAGACTCATACCAAATACAAGAGCCGCAAGAATCATGCAGAGTATCCGGATAAGCCATGGCACCCATTTTTTGTCATTCCGGAAAAAGGCCCGGATCTTCTGCTTCATGGGGCTCCTCCCCTCCTTCTTTTCCGCAAGCCACTGCGGAAATTTATCGGTAACAATTTTATTAACTTTCTATTCCATTGTCAATTCGGCTTGAAAAAACGACCGAACTCCGTTATCATGGAATCGTATTTTTATTAGGAGTTTTTTTATGACGAATACTAAATCGCGCACTCCCCTGAGAAAGGCTCCGCGCACTTTCCTGAGCCTCCTTCTCGCCCTCGTCTGTGTCTTCTCCGTCATGGCAGGTCTCTCCACCCGTGCCTGGGCGGCCAAGGACTACGAGACCTACAACCCGAAGAATCTGAGTCTGGACGTGGATCCGAGCACTGAGAAGTGTGTCTACCTCTCGAAAATTGACCACAACCTCAGCGCCGGCAAGACCCTCGGCACCATCACCAGCGAAAAGCTCGGCATCAACTGCAAGCTCTGCTATGGCACCGACGACGACACCCTCTGGAAAGGCGGCGGACTTCACACCGTCTCCAGCCTCCCCGGCTTCGCCACCCCCGGCGTTGTCGCAGGGCACGCCCGCGTGTGCTTCAAGGGCTTTGCCCAGGCCAAAATCGGTGACACCATCACCGTAAAAATGCCCTACGGCACCTACAAGTACCGCATCTCCCGCATCAAAATCATCAACCACAGCAACTACAGCTTCGAGAACGACGTCAGCAAGATTTGTGACCAGTTCATCTTCTACGCCTGCTACCCGTACCCGAAGACCTCGTACGAGAAGTACAACCGTATCTTCTACTACTGTGACCGTATTTCCGGCCCGAAGGTCATTGACGACTCCAAGGGCGGCACCGGCAAGTGGGCTGTCCGCCCCGTCTCCCGGAACCTGAGGGACATTGGTACGAAGTATAAGTATTAAAATTGGATAATAAGAGAGGCGCGCTGCTGGTGGGCAGCGCGTCTTTTTTGTTGTGGTGTAGCCTTAGGGCGTCTCCGGTAGGACACAATTATAATATTTGCTATTGTGTATGAGATTTTATTTTTTCCTCATACACATTTTGCTGTGGGCAATTTGTGTCTTATTCAGCGAAACCATTTTGATAAAAAATAAGTCATTTTCTTCATACACATTATCGGTATTTCAATTTTTGTACTATGGCAGCCCGTGAATCGCCCCAAAATCATTGACCACATTTTGAAATATTGCAAATGTGTACTATGGATTTTTCAGGACCCATACATAATGTAAAAATATTGAGGTTGTGTCCTATTTGCCCAGTCAATCAACCTGGAGAAAGCCGATGAACCCCGGCGGGAGGCCCATTCCCTTACACCGCATTTCCAAAAAATTCCAAATGCGGTAAATCTATTTTTTCACAATTACCGCATTCGCCAAAAACCGCCAATGCGGTAAAAGCGCTTGGGCGATTCACCCCTCTATTTTTACCGCATCAAGGAATTTCCCCAAATGCAGTAAAAGGTTGAGAGAATTCAGAACCATTGCTGGACATGTCGTAGCATAAATTTTTACCGCATCTCAGCTTTTTTCCAAATGCGGTAAAAATAAATTTTCGATTTTACCGCATTGCCCAAAAATTTGAAATGCGGTAAAAAGATGGTCAGTTATCCGGCATCCCTAGACGACCGAATATCCTGCCGCAGCTAATAGGTCCAGTGCCCTCTCAAAACTTCTTTCCAAGCTCATATGCCTGCTGTGGGTAGTCCGATTTCTCAATATCTTCCCGCGTCATGCAGCTCATGGCATTGACGGTTCCCACAATGTCCCAATCCAGAAATTCTGCACAGTTCTTCAGCCAGAGGTTTGCAGCATCCGCCGACTTCATGACATCATCAGCCATCGTTGTAAGAAGAGCGGTCTTCTTTCCGCCGTGCAGTTTCTGGTCATTGGCATAGAAGCGGTCAATGACGGTCTTGATCTGGGCATTGATATTGTAATAATAAATCGGAGTTACAAATACTACCGCATCCGCTTCCATGAGAATTGGGTTTAGTTCTTCCATGTCATCTTTGAAGACACATCCCTCACCGGTTTTGTAGCAGTGGTCACACCCAAGACATGGGTGAACCTTCTTGAAAGCCGCATCAAATCGACTGACCTCGTAGCCAGCCTCTTCTGCACCTTTTATAAAGTTGTCCGTAAGGCACGCGGAAGTTCCATTTTTATGGGCACTGCCAGTAATAACGACCATCTTCATATTCTGTTCCTCCTAAACAAAAGATATTCCTCTATTATTTCTCAAAGCCATCATAACCCACAACACTCAATCGCCACAATAAACAAAAAAGCAGACACGCCCACCACAGGCATGTCTGCTCTATTTTCTTTTATTCGCCCATTCCGGGCCCGCCCCAGCGGGGCTCCTTACCCCTTCATGGACTCCTCACCCTTATAGAACTGATGCCAGTTCCAGGCCGTGCCAATGATCTGGGACAGGTCCGCAAACTCCGGCTTCCACCCAAGGACTTCCTTCGCCTTGTCGGAGGACGCGACGAGAACGGCCGGGTCGCCGGCTCTCCGGGGGGCATCCTCTGCCGGAATGGGAAGGCCGGTGACTTTGCGGGCGCACTCTACGACTTCGCGGACAGAGAATCCGACGCCGTTGCCGAGGTTGAAGATGTTGCTCTCATTGCCCGCAGCGAGGTATTCCACTGCGAGGCGATGCGCCTGTGCCAAATCCATAACATGAATGTAGTCACGCACGCAGTAGCCGTCCGGCGTGTTGTAGTCGTTGCCGTACATGAGGATTTTCTCCCGAGTCCCATTGGCCACCTGAAGAATGATGGGAATAAGATGGGTCTCCGGGTTATGGGCCTCACCAATGCGCTCCGTGGGATGTGCACCGCAGGCGTTGAAATAACGCAGGGAGACGAAGCGGATGCCGTGGGCCACCGAGGTCCAGTGGAACATCTTCTCCATGGAGAGTTTCGTCTCACCATAGGTGTTGGTGGGGACGGTGGGGTCGGTCTCCAGAATGGGAATATTCTTGGGTTCGCCATAGGTTGCCGCTGTGGAGGAGAACACAATATTCTTCACGCCGTGGGCCACCATGGATTCCAGCATGACCTCTGTACCGTGCAGGTTGTTGTCGTAGTATTTGAGAGGGTCAACCATACTCTCGCCCACCAGGGAACAGGCGGCGAAGTGGATGACGGCGTCAAGATTCTCTTCCTTCTCAAAGACCGAGTCCATAAAAGCGCGGTCCCGAATGTCGCCCTTGTAGAACCGGGCCTTCGGGTGGACCGCCCACTCGTGGCCGGTCTGCAGGTTGTCGACGATGGCCACGTCGTAGCCGTTGTCGATGAGATGATAGACGGTGTGGGAGCCGATATAGCCGGCGCCGCCCAATACCAGTACTTTCATTACTTTGACGCCCCTTTCGTTAAACGGTCAAATCCTTGGGATAGACTCCCTCCCGGATGAGTTCCTCGAAGGCTTTCCGGGTGGAGAACTTGTCCTCCTGATACGTCATTCCAAACCACTTGTCGTCTGTGGGGAGAACGCTGACCTCGGCGAGGCCGCGGTCAATGTAGTCTCCGACAATGGTCGGGAGAAGATATTCTGCGGTGAGGTCGTCCGGCGCAAGTCCTGTCAGGAACCGACGGAAGTCCTCCTCCAGCGTGTCAATAAATTCGAGGGGATACCCCCAAAGGTTCATAGAGCAGAGTGTGTCGTCCGGGAAAAAGTCTGCCTTGTCCCCGTCCTTTAGTGCCGCTCTTCCCTCTACCTTGTAAATGTTCTTCGTCTCTGCAATGCTCGTCAGAAGGCCGTTCTTGGAGTGGCAGACGCCGCGGGTAACCGCGCCATTCTCTGAGAGCGTATTGTTAAGGAGGTAGCCTGCCATGCAGATGTTGAGCTTGTCCCCCACATAGGCGGGTTCTCTAACGAGGTAGTCGTGGACCAGCTTCAGGCCATGCTTGCCATAGTAGTCGTCCGCATTGATGACGGCAAACGGTGTGTCAATGACGTCCTTGCATACCAGAATAGCGTGGCCGGTGCCCCAGGGCTTTGTGCGCTCGCCGGCGGAGAAGCCCTCCGGGAGCATGTCCAGTTCCTGATAGGCATAGGCAATCTCAATTTTTTTGGAGATTCGGTCTCCGATGGCGGCGTGGAACGCCTCCTCTATATTTTTACGGATAATGAAGACCACTTTATCAAAGCCGGCTTCTATGGCGTCGTGGATGGAGTAGTCGATGATGATCTCCCCGTTGGGGCCCACCGGCTCAATCTGCTTGACGCCCTTTCCAAAGCGGCTTCCGAGGCCAGCGGCAAGGATGACGAGTGTTGTCTTCATGTCAGTATACCTCTTATTTCTTTTTCTTCTTGATGGTGCTCTCGTAGCGCTCAATAGCCTCATCCACGGGGCCGTCGTACTGGACCGAACCGGACTTGATGAAGATGCCCCGGTCACAGAATTCCTTCGCAGTGTTGGAGTTATGGGTTACCAACAGGAGGGTTATATTCTCGTCGGCGATGAGCTGGCGGACCTTGGTGAGACACTTGTTTTTGAAATTCTTGTCTCCGACGGAGAGCGCCTCATCGACAATGAGGATTTCCGGCTGGACATTGGCGTTGATGGCAAAGCCGAGACGTGCTTTCATACCACTGGAGTACGAGCGGACCGGCTGGTCGATGTACTCGCCGATGTCGGCAAACTCTATGATGGTGGGCTCCAGAGCCTTGATTTCGTCCTTGTTGAGGCCCAGCGTCGTGCCGCGGAGATAGATGTTCTCTCGGCCGGTCATTTCCGACTCAAAGCCGGCAGTGAGCTCCAGCAGTGCGGAGACACGACCCCGGACGTCGATTTCGCCGGAGGTCGGGAAACATACGCCGGTGATCATCTTCAGGATGGTGGACTTTCCGGCGCCGTTGCTCCCCACCAGAGCCACGGCCTCGCCGGGCTGGATGGAGAAGGACACATCCTTGACGGCGTCCTTGGTCTTAATCTTGATATGTTTGAAGAATACGCTCAGGAGACGCTGGCGGTTGCTCGCGTACAGCTTGTAGCGCTTATAGACATTTTTGAACTCAATGATCGGCTCACCCGGCTGCAAAGTCTCCGCTGCCAGGGGCTGTCTGCGTTTCTTAGCCATAGTAGAACCCCCTTACAGTACGTCCGGCATTTCCTTGCGGAGTTTCTTGTAGCTCCACCAGCTCAGCAGGAACATGATGATGAGCTCAGCGAGGAAGACACCGAGACGGAGAGGATGCTCCCAGAACCAGTCCTGGCGCAGGAAACTTTCGCGGAATCCGGAGGCAAGATAGGTGATGGGGTTGGCGCGGAGGATCCAGACGATCCACTTGGTGTGGAGGGAGTCCACATCGTAGAAGATGCCAGATACCCAGAGCAGAGCAAATACAAAGGATTTTACCAGGTTGGCAAAGTCCTGGCTCAGCGCGGCGATTGGCGCGGCAAACAGCGACCACGCCGTAAAGAACAGGAAGTCCAGAATCAGGTAGAAGAAGATCTGCAGCGTGAAGAGACCCGGGAAAAAGCCTCCGACGCAGAAGATGATGTAGACCACCGTCAGGAGAATGAACTGGACGAACATATTCGACGTACTGACGAATGTGGGGATAGTGGAGACCGGATAGTGGATCTTTGTAATAAGATACCGGTATTTCCGCATGCAGTCCGTTCCGCGGTTCAGCATGTCACTCATGTAGAACCATGGAACCAGTCCGCTGACCAGCCAGAAAAAATAAGGATAGTCGCCGTGCGGCTTTCCGCTGCGAAGTCCTATACTCATGGCAAACCAGTAAATAAAGATAGTGACCACCGGTTTGATGATGGCCCAGAGCCAGCCCAGTGCCGATGCACGGTATGTCCGGACCAAATCCGTTTTCGCCATCTTGAAGATCTGCTCGGAATAGTCGACATGCTCGTGGAAAATTTCCGAAACGATGCTCATAGGATCCCCCATTCTTAAGAAAAGATGGAGAGCGAAACTGTAAAAATCCGCTCAGTTAGCGTCATTCTACCACGGAGTGACAAATATTTCAATTATCGTGCTGTCCGTACAACACAGTCATTTCTTTACACAAATTCGTGCACAAGCACGGCAGAAATTTGGACAAAAAATGGAAAGTGCATCGCCCATTGCAAGAGAGGATAGTTTTTAAGGTTTATTTAAGGTTGAATTTCTAATATTACTGCGAACTCCAGAGAGGGAACCAGTCACTCCCACGAATCTCTGAGTTCGAGGACAGGGCATCATCCACAGCCCTGGCTCACTTTTTCATTTCATTTTCTCCTATTTAAGGCAATCCGGAAGTTCCCCCTTCCGGATTGTCCCCTTTTTATTTACTTTACAAATAAACAACAAGAGGCTACATCACTTGGGTGATACAGCCTTTTTTGCGGGGCGTAGGGGCGATTTAACTGCTTTCCATCCATTCACTCCATTTTGCAGTTAAGTTTTTCTGCTGACGCCCTAACAAATTGACTGCAAATGATCTAATTAGTGTGGTTTGCAGTTAAATTTCTCAAGGGAGCCGGTGGCACAATTGTCTACATTTCCCACAATAATTAAGTAAAAAAGAGAGGTTGTATCTCAATGGTGAAAAACGCCATTTTGATACAACCTCTTGTTTTCATTTCAGTACTTCCACGGAGCCGCCGCTTCTTCCCTCTTCACCAAAAAATATTCAGCGAAGGGTTCCAAATCCGTCTTCGTCACCCGCGACCGGCTCCGGCCGAGCAGCCGGACCAAATAGAAGAACATTCCAGGATGCTGCAAAAACAGCACTGTGCTGAGCCGCACCTTCCAGTTCGGATGCCTCTTCAGGGGCTCCAGGCGGTCCCGGACCTCAGAGAGTTCCACGAACTCCTTCCAGTCCTTGTGGGAAAAGGCCAGGCAGGACTGCCAGAGCAGCGACCACCAAATGCGCGGGAGAAACAGGTTGACATACTCGCCGGCGAACTGGGGGCGAATCTGCTGCAGATAGGGAACGAGGAGATCATTGATGAGTGTCATGTCCTCGAACCGCTTCACCTGGTAGCTGGCCACGGCCGAGCCCTTGCGGAGCACATAATAGTAGAGCTCCGACTTGGAAATGCGGATGCGATCCACCGCCGCAAACAGGCGGAACAGGAAGTCATAGTCCTCGTAGTAATCAAATTTTTCGGCAAACCGGAAACCGCGGCTGTTCAGATATTTCCGGGCGATGAACAGGTTGTACACCCCATACTGCGTCGGGTTCACCGCAAGGCTGTGCAACATGGTTGGGGCGTTCGTTCTCCGGTAGTGGAGCCTTGCCTTCTTGTTAAAGGGACCATCCGGACCAGTCCGCTTGGACTGGAACACAAAGAGTTCGAAGTCGGCGCGGGCAGAGACCTTCCGCAGGAACTCCACATAGTTGGGGACGATGTGGTCGTCGGCGTCCACGAAGCTGACATAGGTGCCCCGGGCGAGGTCCAGTCCTCGGTTGCGGGCAGCGGAGACGCCGGACGGCGCAATGCGCTCAATACGGATAGGATACGGCTGTGACGCAGCACGTTTATCCAGTTCTCTATAGGTACCGTCGGTGGAACCGTCGTCCACGACGATGAGTTCAAAATCCTTCACGGTCTGCCGGGCAAAATCATTCAGCAGGCCCTCCACATAGGCTTCCCCATTGTAGATGGGGACGATGATGCTGAGAAGCGGCATGGCAATACATCCTTTCTTTTAGCGGCCTGCCTTGAGGCGGGCAAAGAGGCGGGTGTCGGAGGATTTGACTTTGGATATGACCTTACCCTCCAGGTAGGTGAGTCCAACCGATTTCCATCGGATTGGCAGGAGCATAATCTTCATATAAGTGGAATGTGGCTTTGCATTGTGTACCGCTTCCACGGCCCGGTCCGAGGTGATCATCTTGCGGATATCCGCGAGCTTCTCTTTGGTCGTCAATGTACAGCCGGGGTTCGTGACATTCTCGACACAGCCCACGAGGCGCTCAATGTAACGGCGATCCACGAATTCCTTCACAGCCGGGTCATCTATGCCCCAGTACGCATAGAGGTCTCTCATCCAGCCGTCCTCTTCCTCCCGCTTTTCGAACATGTCGCTGCGGTAGCGGGCGGTCTCGGACTCCTCGCGTTTGCGGATGAAATGATAGTAGGGCTTTTCGGTGACGACGACCCGCTCAATGTCCCGAAGGACACTCAGGTTGAAGGGAAAGTCGTCCCAGAATGTATTCGGGAACAGCAGCCCGTTGTCCCGGATATAGTCCGCCAGAAACAGCTTGTTCCAGGGCGTGTACAGCAGGTTCTGGTCAAAGAGCTTGTAAGAAGCCTTCCGGAAAGCCTGCTGGGTCGGGTAGACCACGCTGGGAGCGGACTGCAGCTGGGTAAACTTCTCCGTGTCGGAGTAGTAGGTGTCAATATAGTAGCCGGCAATGACTTCCTGGGCGTTATGCTCCTCTGCCAGGGCAACCATGTCCTCCAGCATGGAGGGCTCGGCCCAGTCGTCGGCGTCCATGAAGTAGAAGTATTTCCCAGTCGCCTGCGGGATGGCACAGTTGCGCGCACTCGGTGCACCGCCATTCTCCTTGTGGATGGCCCGGACCCGGGGGTCCCGGGCGGCATACTCGTCGAGGATGGCGCCGCTGTTGTCCTTCGAGCCGTCGTCCACTGCCAAAAGTTCCCAGTCCTGCAGCGTCTGCTTCAGCAGGCTGTCTATGGCGGCCCCGACATAGTCCTCCACGCCGTAGACCGGCATGATGATGCTGACCTTAGGGTTGCTCAATGCGTTGTCCTCCTTAGAGTATGGTTTTTGAGAGGGCCAGTGCGGCCTCTATGGTGTCATCCATGTCGTAGTAGCGGTACTGGCCCAATCGCCCACCGAAATATACACCGGTGTCTTTGGCCAGCTCGCGGTACTTCTGATACAAGGTGTCATTCTTCTCGTCTTTGACCGGGTAGTAGGGCTCCATGCCCTCCTGCCACTCGGCCGGATATTCCCGGGTGACCACCGTCACAGGCTGGTCCCCAAACGTGAAATGCTTATGCTCAATGATGCGGGTATAGGGCACCTCGCGGGCCGTGTAGTTGACGACAGCATTGCCCTGGAAGTTGTCGGTGTCCAGCAGCTCTGTCTCGAAGCGGAGCGAGCGGTATTCCAGCTTGCCGAGAGACCAGCCGAAATAGGCATCAATAGGTCCGGTGTAGACGACGGTGTCCGCAGCGGAAAGCCATTTGTCCTTGTCCGCAAGGAAGTCGATTCCCGTCTGCACATCCGCTCCCCGGAGCATGTTCTCCACCATGGCGGTGTACCCCTCCACAGGAATGCCCTGGAAACGGTCATTGAAGTAGTTGTTGTCGTAGGTCATGCGCACTGGAAGACGCCGGATAATGAACGGCGGCAGGTCCTTGCAGCTCCGGCCCCACTGTTTCTCCGTGTAGCCCTTGACGAGCTTCGTGTAGACCGTCCGGCCGACAAGCTTAATGGCCTGTTCCTCCAGGTTCTGCGGCTCTCCAGTGACCTCTCCACGCTCGTTGTCCAGAACGGCCTGTGCCTCCTGCGGCGTGGCAATGTGAAACATCTGCGCAAACGTATTCATGTTGAAGGGCAGATTGTAGATTTCCCCATGATAGTTGGCGATTGGCTCGTTGATAAAATGGTTGAACTCCGCGAATTGCCCGGCATAGTCCCAAATATTCTTGTTCGATGTATGGAAGATATGGGCCCCGTAGCGGTGCACGTCAATGCCCTGAACCTTCTCCGTGTAGATATTTCCAGCAATATGGTCCCGCTTCTCGAGGACGAGCACGCTCTTTCCGCGCTGTAGCGCCTGCTCTGCCACCACGGCGCTGAACAGTCCCGCGCCGACGCAGAGCACATCATAATGTCTCATATCATGACCTCCTGCAGCTCTTAAAATGATACCATCAAACCCCTGAAAACACAATGCAGCCGCCCTTTCCGGGCGGCTGCAGGAAATTCATTATTGGTCCTCTTTCGGGGGCTCCCCCTTAAAGTGGATAGTAAACTGGATAGGCGTTCCGCAGTGGGGGCAGACAATTTCCTTCTTCCCCTTCACGCGTTTGACCCGCAGGACCTGATGGCACTTCGGGCACCGCTTGTAGACATGGTGCTTACGGTCTCTCCACTTCTGGCCCTCCAGCTTCCAAAAGCTCTTTACGGAATGGCCGAAGTCCAGAACGACCTGGTTCTCGCCGCGGCGTTTCTCCAGATTGGAGGACAGGGCGCGGAACAGGAAGATTATGACGAAGATGCCCGCAAGGATCAGCGGGACAATGCTTCTGGACGGAAATGTAATACCGATGAGAATGGCAGCAATGACGGCAAAGATAATATTCAGCGCGTCCATGCCATTTCGTTCTTTTTTCATACTCACTCTCCCCTTTTATTCAAACAGGACCTGGTAGTTCCCGGAGTTGGTGCGGAGGATGGTTCCCTGCTGAAGCGGGACCGTTTCGCTGAAGTCGTTTGGATAGTCCTGTTCGCTGCCGCCGATGGCATAATATGCTCTCCCGTATTCGTCGGTTCCCGAGACGATGGTATAGGCGGAATCGTTCCTGGTGCTCTGTTGTGCATTATGCCGGTTCCCCAGGAAATTACCCGTCAGAGAGGCCAGAAGAATGACGCCGAGCGTCATGATAGCAATATACCAGAACAGTGCCTTCAGGCAGCCGCCCGCCACAGAATGACGGTTCGTCTGGTAGGGCTGGCCATTTCGGTTCTGGGCATTCCGGTTCTGCCCGAAGATGCTGCTTCCGGCACGGTAGCCCTGCTGCCAGCTCTGCTGCTGTTGCTGGGACCACTGCTGCTGGTAGGCCTGCTGATAGGCGCGGTACCAGTTTTGGAACTCGGTGAACGGGTCTGCTCCGGCGTTATAGTTTCCTCCGTATGTCCCCTGCTGCTGTCCGTAGTGGCGGGAACCGGCGGTGCTGCTGGTTCCGGCGGAGTTGTAGGAGTAGGAGGGCTGGGTGTCGCCCCGGCGGATGCGGTCATAGGCGTCGTTGATTTCGCTCATTTTCTCCGCGGCCGTGGCGTCCCCCGGGTTTAAGTCCGGGTGATATTTTTTCGCAAGCTGTCGGTAGGCCCGGGTCACTTCCTCCATGGATGCGCCATGGGGAAGGCCAAGTACCTCATAGGGATCTCGGCTGTTCATCGTCGATTCCCTCCTTCCCTGCGTCGTATTATCCTCTGTGAATTTATTGAGAAAATGATTGGTTTGTTAACAGTCTGTGGATGTCCTTATCCAATGTGGCCGGTGCCCCATTTCAGGATATAGATATTCACATCTTTTTTGCCCCACTGGCGGCACTCCTCTTCCGTGTTCATGTAGAGGTCCATGGTGACGTCTGTGGTGCCGACGAATCCGCCGGTGTCGGCGGCAATGGCAAAGCCGTATACCTCACCGTCCTGGGCAACGACAAACATTTCGGTGCCATAGGGAATCTGCTTCGGGTCCACGGCAACACGACCGACTCCGGCGGGGAGTCCCGACGCTGTCAGGGCACCCGGTTTTGCCGTATAGGCGGTGGCCTTTCCTGTGATAACAGCCTGCGCCATGCCCGGCGCAGAGTGGATATTCAGGTTTTGGATGAACTGACGTCCAATGGCAATGACCTCAAAAATGGGCTTTGCCAGGACCTCATCAGAAATTTTCTGGGTGTCCGTCAGCACGCCATCCACATACTTTTCCTGGAATGTGATGGCCCGTTTGCCGTTTCGACCCTTCTGGGCCAGCTGCTGCTGTCCCGGTTTGAGAGCCGCCGTGTCCATTTTTACGGTACGGTAAGGAATGGCCTTTTCTTCGACCCGGTTCTCGTAGCGAATACGGGTGACATCCACGTCGGTCCCCGGCTTCACTGCAGCCTTCTTGCTTGGAGAGACCAGGTCATCCTTTCCAAGGACAACGCCGGCTTTTTCCACGGCGTCTGCAATGGTGCCATGGGCAATCATACCAGTCTTGGTGCCGCCGTCCACATGGACCTTGACCGGGAAAGCACGGAGTACCCGGAGGGCGTTGCCGTCCTCTTTCTCCCGTCCGGCACGGAAATGGGACTGGTCAATGTAGTCGTCCTTTCCGACCTTGACGCCGGCCTGAGCGACCACGGATGCCGCATCACGGCTGTGGGTGGTCACCGTGTGATCCCGGCCGTCCGCCCATACCGTCACCGTATATTTCGGGTAAGCAGCGGCCAATGTGGTCACCGCTGCGGCGGCAATGAGAACCACAGCAAGCAGAATCTTCAGGATGGATTTTCGAACGTGCATGGCACACTCCGTTTCTTTCCAAGGGTACGTTTCGGTTCAGAATGAGATATAGCCCAAATCCTTCAGCAGGATGTGGAGTCCGAGGAAAATCAGGATACAGCCGCCGACGATTTCGGCGCCCCGGCTGTAGCGGGATCCGAATACATTTCCGATCTTGACGCCGGCCACCGAGATGACAAACGTCTCTGCGCCAATAATGGCCACAGAGGAGAAGATGGGAAAATGGGGCTGCTGCATGGCAAATGTGACACCGACCGCAAGCGCGTCAATGCTGGTGGCAATGGCCAATAGCAGCATTTCCGTAAAGCCCACGGTGGCGGTCCCCTCCTCCTCTTCATAGGCGGCCTCCCGTATCATGTTGAGACCGATCAGAAGTAAGAGAATGAAGGCGACCCAATGGTCAACAGCCTGGATTTTCGAGGCGAAAGTCCCTGCGAGGAAGTAGCCCAACAGGGGCATGAGCGCCTGGAACACACCGAACCAGAGCCCGATGATAATGGCGTTTTTCCATGAGAGCTTCTTCATGGCAAGGCCCTTGCAGATGGAGACGGAGAACGCATCCATGGCGAGGGCAATACCAGTCAACAGAACATAGGTATATACCATATAGATTTAGTCGCCGAGGAGCTCGAGAGTCCGGTCATAACTTGCCTGGAGCGCCTTGCGGACCACGCCGTCGAGGTCAGAGTCAAACAGAGAGTTGACACCCTCAATGGTAGTGCCGCCAGGACTACATACGCGGATGCGCAGCGTCTCCAAGGACTCGTCGCTGAGCTCAGAGAGGAGCGCGGTGCCGCGGGTCGTGGACTCGGCAAGTTTGGCGCCGGTCTCATAGTCAATGCCGAGCTTCTCGCCGGCCTTGGCCATGGCGTCAATAAACATGTATACAAAAGCGGGTCCGCAGCCGGAGATGACAGCGGCGGCCTCGAGTTTTCCCTCCTCAATGGGGACAATGACGCCGGCGGCTGAGAAGTCGTCCATGAACTTCTGGAAGACCTCGTCGGAGACGAGCTCGTTGCGGGTGACGAGAATGGTGCCGGCACCGACAGCAGCAGGCGTGTTGGGCATGATCCGGATGATGGGATAGTCCCCTCCGGAGTAGCCGGCAACTGTGCTGATTCGAGTTCCGGCAGCCATGGTGACAAGTACAACAGAGCCGTTGCTCTTCAGGGCATCCTGAAGCGGTGCCATAGCTTTCTCCAGCATCTGGGGCTTTACAGCGAGAACGACAAAGTTGCTGTTCTCCGCAATGTCCTCACCAGTGGTGACTTTGACGCCGATATTGTCGGCGAGGGCCTGGGCCTTCTCCGCACTGTGGTCACAGACGGCCACAGAGGCGGCGTCTACTTTTTTGACAACACCGGTGGAGAGGGCGGAGCCCATATTGCCGGTGCCGATGAATCCATATTCGTATCTCATAGGGGTAATTCCTCCGTAGGGGCGTTAGTTACGGATTTGACCGTCGCCCAGGATGACATATTTGTAGGTGGTGAGTTCCTCGAGACCCATGGGGCCGCGGGCGTGGAGCTTCTGGGTGGAAATGCCCATTTCACAGCCGAGTCCGAATTCACCGCCATCGGTGAATCGCGTAGACACATTGACATAGACGGCGGCGCTGTCCACGAGGGTAGTGAATTTCTTCGCATTCTCCTCTGTCTCGGTGACAATGGCCTCGCTGTGGTGCGTGGAGTGGAGCCCAATGTGCTCAATGGCCTCGTCCACGGAGTCCACGATTTTTATAGAGAGAATGTAGTCGTTGTACTCGGTGTCAAAGTCGTCCGGGCCAGCGGGCTTGCCGTCGATGATCTTGGCAGCGCGGGGGCAGAGACGGAGCTCCACCGGGGTCTCGCCGGCGGCCTTGCGGCCGTCCACGAGAACCTTCTTCAGCATGGGCAGGAATTTTTCGGCCACATCTTTATGAACAAGCAGGACCTCCTCGGCGTTGCAGACAGAAGGTCTCTGGGTCTTTGCGTTGTTGACGATGTTGACGGCCTTGTCGAGGTCAGCGCTCTCATCCACATAGACGTGGCAAATGCCACTGCCGGTCTGAATGCACGGAACCTTGGCATTGGCGGTGACATGGCGGATGAGGCCGGCGCCGCCGCGGGGAATGAGAAGATCCACATAGCCGACAGCCTGCATGATGACATCAGCGCTGTCGTGGGTCAGGTCGGAGACCAGGTTTACGGCGTCCTCGGTAATGCCGCAGGATTTGAGGGCGGCTTGGAGGGCATCTACCACCGCGCGGGAAGTCCGATAGGACTCTTTGCCTCCGCGCAGGACACAGGCGTTGCCGCTCTTGAAGGCGAGCGATGCAGCGTCGGAAGTAACATTAGGACGGCTCTCATAAATGATAGCCACAACACCCAGCGGGGTGCGGGTCTTCTGGATTTTTATGCCGTTGGGGCGCACAATGGTCCGCTCGACTTTTCCCGCCGGATCCGGCAGGTCGATGAGCTGGCGGATGCCGTCTGCCATACCCTCAATGCGGGCCTCAGAGAGGCTCAGGCGGTCTATCATGACGTCGGTGATCTTGCCGCGGGCGGCCTCGACATCTTCTGCGTTTGCCTTCAGGATGGTGTCCGTGGCGTCCAGAAGATAGGATGCCATGGCGTCCAGGGCCTTGTTCTTTTCGTCCGTGGTGAGGGCCGCAATCTGCGTGGATGCCGCCTTCGCCGCTTTGCAGAGGTCCAGTGTGGTCGTGTCCATAATCTATTTTCCTCCTAATCTTTCGGGCTGGAATGTCGTTCCAATAAAGGGCTTGTCCTCGACGACGTCGTAGAGTACGCGGGGAACGTCACCATTCACAATGACCGTCTTAATGCCGGCCTCCGTGGCAATGCGAGCCGCTTTGAGCTTGGTGGCCATGCCGCCGGTGCCGCGCTCTGTACCGCTCCCCCCTGCCGCCTCAATCATGGCGGGGGTAATATGCTCCACATTTTCAATGAGATTGGCGTTCGGGTCTTCCCGCGGGTCTGCGGTGTAGAGGCCGTCGGTGTCGGTGAGGATGATGAGAAGGTCCGCCGAACAGCACTTTGCCACGACGGCGCCTAAGGTGTCGTTGTCACCGATTTTGATTTCGTCCACCGAGATGGTGTCATTCTCATTTATGACAGGAAGGGCTCCCATCTCGAGCAGCCGCTCCATGGTGTTGATGAAATTCCGGTGCCGCTTCTCCTTCTTGAAGTCGCTGGCCGTCATGAGCAGCTGGGCAACCGTGTGATTGTACTCCCCGAAGAGCTTGTCGTAGACGTACATGAGCTCGCTCTGTCCGACGGCGGCGCAGGCCTGTTTTCCCGGGATGTCGTCAGGCTTCTCCGTGATGGGAAGCTTGCCGACCCCCATGGCAATGGCGCCGCTGGAGACCAGGATGATCTCATTCCCGGCATTTTTCAGGTCCGACAGGACCCGACAGAACTCCTGCATGCGGCGAATGTTGAGATTCCCGCTCCGGTGGGTCAGCGTCGACGTGCCGACTTTCACCACGATACGCATAGGCGTCCCCTTTCTCACGTTATTTTATCCATGCCCTTTATTATAAATCTACAGTAGGGGTGTGTCAAAAACCGGGCTGGATTGTTGAGGCGGTTTGCGGCCCTTTACCACCGCAAGGCCCGAAATTTGAAAAGAGGTGGTAAAATGTCACCCTATCCAGCCAGAATAATATTACAATACATAATTATTTGTAATATATTTTAGCCCCATTGCCCCCTCGAGAGCAGAATTTAAACTGAATTGAGTAAAAAAATACCACCTTCCTGCCAGAATAAGCAGAGAAGGTGGGTAAAATCGAGTCAAAATACCCCCGGGGGGTATCCGTCCTTTCCTTTGGGCGATTCACTTATTGTTCCAGAAATTCACCGGCTCATAATCCTGCAGCTGTGCCAGGAATCCGAACTCCTGGAGTTTCTGCTGGATGACGTCGAGAATGAGCTCATTCTCAGCCAATACCGTGTGGTAGTGGTAGCCGGAGGTCAAATTCATGAGCGGCATGGACTTCCCGTTCCGGATGTCCTCCAGATATGCCGCCACATCTGCGCGGGAGCGGATATTCAGGTCTGCATGGATGAGACCATAGACCTTGTGGGACACAAAGACGTCCTTGACGACACCGCCGAGGTCCACGATCATGTTGAGCTCCTGCTCCACCTGCTCATTGGTGTGCTGCACTTTGTAGACGCGGCTCGCCTTGAAGTGCTCCGAGAGCAGATACCCCTGGTTCGTGGAGACGATCTCATTGCCCTGGGCGCGCAGCAGCGCAATATCCTGGACAATGACCTGGCGGCTGACCCCGAACTGCGTGGCAAACGTCTTTCCGGAGACCGGTTTGCCGCTGGACTTCAGGGTCTGGAAGATCATCATTCTTCGCTCTTCGCCTTTCATTCGTTACGTCCTTTCCAAAATAAAGTGAATCGCCCGGAGAATTGGGCTGATTAAACAGCGTGGAGATTTTTCAGGGAGATGTCGAGAATGGGGGCGGAATGGGTCAGTGCGCCGCTGGAGACATAGTCCACGCCGAGATCAGTGATCTTGGCAATATTCTCCTTCGTGACATTTCCGGAGACCTCGACCTCCGCCTTTCCGTCGATGATGCCCATGGCGGTGAGCATGGTCTCATGATCCATGTTGTCCAGCATGATGATGTCGGCGCCGGCCTCAACGGCCTCTTTGACCTGATCCAGTGTCTCGACCTCGACCTCAATTTTGCGGACAAACGGCGCATAGGCCTTGGCGGCCGTGATAGCCTCCTTGACGCCGCCGGCAGCGCCAATGTGGTTATCCTTCAGCAGAACGCCGTCGGACAGGTTGTAGCGGTGGTTGTGGCCGCCGCCGCAGGTGACTGCATATTTTTCAAAGATGCGGTTGTTCGGGGTGGTCTTCCGTGTGTCGAGGAGCTTGGTCTTCGAGCCCTCGAGGAGCGCCGCCACCTGATGCGTATAGGTGGCAATGCCGCTCATGCGCTGCAGATAGTTGAGGCCGGTGCGCTCACCGCAGAGAAGGACACGGATGTCGCCGTGCACCTTGGCCATGAGCTGGCCTTTTTTGACCTCGTCGCCGTCCTTGACAAACAGCTCGAATTTCGTATCCGGGTCCAGCAGTTCGAAGGTCCGGCAGAAGACCTGCATGCCGCAGATGATACCATCCTCTTTGCAGATGAGGTCGGCCTCACCCGCCTGGGGATGGGGCATTACGCTGTTTGTGGAGACATCCTCGCTGGAGATATCCTCTTTCAGGGCACCCTCAATGAGCGGGTCCACATTTAATTTTAAAGTTACTGGATCGAACACGGTTCATACCTCATTTCTGCTTTGGCGCCAACCGGGTTGACGTCCTCCTGTTCTTTCATTTCCTCGGCGATGATCTCGCCGTACTCCTCTTTCAGTTCGGCCCCGTCCTCATAGCGGCTCAAATCTACGCTTTCGAAGAGCTCCGGGTCCTTCTTTATGGCATTGCGCTTTTCCGCCATATCGGCTGCCGCGCGGCGGGCAAAGACCAGCGCCTCCAGCAGGGAGTTGCTGGCCAGACGGTTTCTGCCGTGGACACCGTTGCAGGCGGCCTCTCCGACGGCATAGAGCTGGTCCATGGATGTCTTGCTTACATAGTCCACTTTTACTCCGCCCATGAAGTAGTGCTGGGCCGGAACGACCGGAATGCACTCCTTGAAGACGTCATAACCCTCCTCTTTGCACTTCTCGACAATGTTCGGGAAATGGCTCTCCACCTCTTCCCGCGGAATGGTGCGGAGGTCCTCCCAGACGAACTTTGTGCCGTCCTTCTTCATCTGCTTCAGGATTTCCTTGGAGAGGAGGTCCCGGGGCAGCAGCTCATTGGTGAAGCGCTGCATGTTTTTATCATAGAGCTTGGCACCCTCGCCCCGCACGGACTCCGAGATCAGGAAGCTGCGCTCGCCGGGTTTCTCGGTGTAGAGGGTCGTCGGGTGGATCTGCACATAGTTGACGTTTTTGAGTTCGATGTTGTGGCGCTTGCCGATGGCCAGTGCATCGCCCGTAATGTGGGGGAAATTCGTGGAGTGCTGGTAGAGGCCGCCGACCCCGCCGCAGGCCCAGACCACATTGTCCGCCTCGCAGGTTGTGAGCGTGCCGTCCTTGAGTCGGAGCACCGCGCCGTAGCAGACGTTGTCCTTCTCAATGATGTCCAGCATGGTCGTGTGATCCATGAGCGTCACGTTCGGGAGCTTCTTCACCTGCTCGAGCAGATGGGTCGTGATCTCCTTGCCGGTCTCATCCTCGTGGAAGAGGATGCGGTGGTGGGAGTGGGCTCCCTCGCGGGTGAACACGAAGTCGCCGTTCTCATCCCGGCGAAACCGAGCGCCGTAGCTGACAAGGTCGTTGATGACGTCGCGCGATGAACGGATCATGATTTCCACAGACTTCTTGTCATTCTCATAGTGGCCGGCCTTCATGGTGTCCTCGAAGTAACTCTCATAGTCCGACTCGTCCTTGAGCATGCAGATGCCGCCCTGGGCAAGATAGGAGTCACTCCCCTCGAGCTCGGCCTTGGAGAGAATGATTATGTTCATGTCCCGCGGCAGCTGCAGGGCGCAGTAGAGGCCGGAACAGCCGCTGCCGACAATCAGAATATCGGTCTTCAGTCCCATATTCTCGCTTCCTTCAGTAGAGTTTTTTCCATTTGGCCCCGATTATATCACAGCCTTCGCCGGCTGACAATACACCAGACAAACATATGTAAAATAAAATTTCGTCAGGTGTCTTGACAGCTAAAGGGTGCCTCCCTATAATGGGAACAGTTCACATCGTTTTAACATAAGAAGGGGATATTTCCATGCTGACCACGAGAGAAATCCAGGACGAGATCATGCGCCTGAAAAAGGAGAACGACGTCTGCATCCTGGTCCATGCCTATCAGAGCCATGACATCTGGGAGGTGGCCGACTACGTTGGGGACTCCTACGGTTTAAGCGTCCAGGCATCCAAAGCGGAGAACCAGACCATCATCATGTGCGGCGTCCGCTTCATGGCTGAGACCTGCAAAATGCTCTCTCCCCAGAAGAAGGTCCTGCTGGCCAACCCCATTGCCGGATGTCCCATGGCAGACCAGTACAGTGGCACTGACGTCGAGGCACTTCGCAAAGAGTATCCGGGCTGCAGTGTTGTCGCCTACATCAATACCACCGCGGAGACAAAGGCCCACTGTGATGTCTGCGTCACCTCCTCTGCCGCTGTCCGCATCGTGAAGAACATGCCGGAAAAGGATATCCTCTTCATTCCGGACTGCCAGCTCGGCGCCTGGGTCGCCGACCAGTGCCCGGAGAAGGACATTGCCCTCGTCCGCGGCGGATGCCCGACCCATCGCCGCATGATCGGCATTGAAGCCGAGGTCATGAAGAAAGAGCATCCGGATGCCCTCCTTCTCGTCCACCCCGAGTGCCGTCCTGAGGTCACTGCCCTTGCCGACTATGCGGGCAGCACGACCGGCATCATGAAGTTTGCCAAGGAGTCCGACGCCAAGGAGTTCATCATCGGCACCGAGAACAGTATTGTCCAGCACCTCCAGTTCGAGTGCCCGGACAAGAAGTTCTACGCCCTCTCTAAGCAGTGTGTCTGCGAAAACATGAAGTCCACGACCCTCATGGATGTCTACCACTCCGTAAAGGGAGATGGCGGAGAGGAAATCATCATGAGCGACGAGCTCATTGAGCAGGCCCGCCGTCCCATCGACCGCATGATCGAGCTCGGCGGCTAAATCAAACAGAAAGCTTTTGGGTGCACTGCAAAACCGTATCGGTTTGCAGTGCACCCTTTTTATTATGTATAATAGGGAGCAAATATATCACCGAAAATAGGAGATGTGCCCATGGCCAATTCACCCGCAAAACCTGCGGCCCGGGAGAGTTTCTCGAGCCGTCTCGGCTTCCTCCTCGTCAGCGCCGGCTGTGCCGTCGGCATTGGAAACGTCTGGCGTTTCCCGTTTGTCACCGGCAAAAACGGCGGTGCCGTCTTCGTCCTTTTTTACATTGTATTTCTCATCATCATGGGAATCCCCACGCTCTCCATGGAGCTGGCCGTGGGACGCGCCAGCCGCCGGAGCGCCGTGGACGCTTACCGTGCGTTGGAGCCCTCCGGCAGCAAATGGCATATCCACGGCTACTTCTGCTTTGCCGGCTGCTACCTGCTCATGATGTACTACACCACCGTTTCTGGCTGGATGCTCGCCTACATCTTCAAGTTCTTAAAGGGCGACTTTGCCCGGGGCATGGGACAAGCGCAAGTACAGGCCGTCTATGACGGCATGACGGCCAGCCCCGGTGCCAGCATCCTATGGATGGCTATTGTCGTGCTCCTTGGCTACCTCTGTGTCAGCTTTGGCGTCCAGAAGGGGCTGGAGAAAATCTCCAAGTACATGATGATTGCCCTGTTCCTGCTCATCACAGTCCTAGCCGTCCACAGCTGCTTCCTGCCCGGCGCCGGCCGCGGCGTCAGCTTCTATTTGAAACCGGACTTCCACCGTGCCGCTGAGGCGGGCATGTTCACCATCGTCACCGAGGCCATGAACCAGGCGTTTTTCACGCTGTCCCTCGGCGTCGCCGCCATGGAAATCTTCGGAAGCTATATGCAGGAGGACAAGTCCATTCCCGGCGAGTCCGTCCGCATTGCCGGCATGGACACGTTCGTCGCCCTTCTCGCCGGACTTATTATCTTCCCGGCCTGCTTCTCATTTGGCGTACAGCCCGACTCCGGCCCGTCGCTCATCTTCGTCACCCTGCCGAACGTCTTCACCCATATGGCAGGAGGCCGTGTCTGGGGAACCCTGTTCTTCCTGTTCATGACATTTGCCAGCTTCTCCACGGTCATTGCCGTCTTTGAAAACCTGCTGGCCACGAGTATGGAACTGTTCCACCAGTCCCGCATTAAGGCCGCCGTTCTGAACACCATTGCCACGTTTGCCCTCTCCCTCCCCTGTGCCCTCGGATTCAACGTCTGGTCCGGCGCTTTTTCCAATACGCCCATGGGCAACTTCCTCGGGTTCGAGGACTTCTTGGTCAGCAACATTCTCCTGCCCCTCGGCAGCTTAGTGTTCGTGCTGTTCTGCAATACCAAATGGGGATGGGGCTCCGACGCATACTTTGAAGAGGTGAATCGCGGAGACGGAATGAAATTCCCGAAGTGGTTCCGCTACTACTTCCGATATGTCCTGCCCATCCTCCTGCTGGCCATCTTCGTGTCCGGCATGGTAACCTACTTCCAGTGATAAAAGGAGACTGCAATGTCTGCACCGCTTGAAATCGAACGAAAATGGATGGTCTCCGGCTGGCCGGAGGTGGAGTTTCCCCTGCTGAAGAACGAATTCATGCAACAGGGCTATGTCTCCACCTTACCCACGGTCCGCATCCGCGAGGAGACGTCCCTGGACGGCTCGACCCGCTATATGCTCTGCTTCAAGAGCCACGGCCGGCTGACGCGCAAAGAGGTGGAATTTCCCATTGACCAGGAGAAATTTGAACAGCTCTCCGAGCTCATTGGGCTGCCACTCATCCCGAAGATCCGGCGAACCTATGAGCTCCCGGACGGCCACCACCTTGAGGTAAATCACGTGGATCAGGCGCTCCCCACGGAGTTTTGGTATGCGGAGATCGAGTTTCCAACCGAGGAGGAGGCACGTTCGTTTGACCCGGCTTCCGTCGGCCTTGCGGACTACCTGCGTGACGACGTCACCGACGAGCCCGGCCAGTCCATGGCCGCCTACTGGCGCAAGACCCGGGAAAATGAAGACTGAAAATAATCTTTCGCGATTTACCTTTCTGTTCACTTCGCCGATTTTTTCCGATTGTACTTGTATTTCCCGAGAAAATGCCTATAATCCGTTCAAACCATCTGGAAAGGGTGTTTTTTATGACGGTTTCTGAAATTTTACAGCATTACCGGGAACTGGCCGACAAAATTGACCCGTCGGATCTGACGGACAAGGCCGCAGAACTCGGCTATCATATTCTAAACGACAACGGCGAACTCGGAGAGGGCTCCTCCCTCTTCGTATTCCTGAACAAGGACATTGACAACGTGGCGGCGCTCCGCGTCATTCCGGAGGCCTGCACGGTGGAGGTCCTGCGGTTCAAGGAGAAGGATCGCGCTCTGGCGCATTTCCTGGATGTGACCCGGAACCCGAATATGCATTGCGGGGATGAAATCCTACGGGCTGCGGTGACAGCATAACAGAATATTGAGATGAGAAGACCGTCGGCGTGTGGCCGGCGGTTTTTTGTTTCTCAGGGGCGATTCAGTTCTCCTTTTTACCGCATTTAAGAAAAAATCCAAATGCAGTAAAAATCATTTTTCCCACTCATATACAATTGGAAAAATTTGGTAATGCGGTAAAATCTTGTGCTACACCGTGTTTCGGTACTGTGCAGACCTTTCACCGCATTTGAAAAAATTCCCTATTGCGGTAAAAATCAAGGAGTGAATCGACCATCTTCTTTTACCGCATTGGATTTTTTTTGAGAATGCGGTAATTGTCAAAAAATAGATTTACCGCATTGGGCAAAAATCCAATATGCGGTAAAAAACCGCCCCAGAACAACCCAGGGCGGCCCATAATAATAGATTTTATTTATTCCACTCATCAATCTGCTCTGCCAGATAGTCCGTGAAGGCGTCCACACCCTCGCCGGTCTTGGCGGACAGGAAGAAAATCTTCGCGTCCGGGTTCAGATTGTGAATGCGCTCTACAACGGCATCGTCATCAAACGGGAAGTAGTCCTTCGTGTCGATCTTGTTGATGATGACTGTGTTGCAGACCGTGAACATGAGCGGGTACTTGAGAGGCTTGTCGTCTCCCTCCGGAACGGAGAGGATCTCCAGGTTCATAGAGGCACCGGTGTCGGTCTCAGCCGGGCAGACCAGGTTGCCGATGTTCTCCAGGAACAGAACGTCGAGATCCTCGGTGGGGAACTCGCGGAGAGCCTCCATGGTCATTTCCGCGTCCATAGCGCACTCGCCGCCGGTATGAACCTGGATGGAGCGGACGCCTGCGTTCTGCATGGTCTCTGCGTCGACGGTTGCGTCAATATCGGCCTCCATGACGCCGATCTTATATTTCTCTTTAAAGCGGTCAATGATGGCCAGAAGCGTGGTGGTCTTGCCCGCTCCGGGGGACGCCATGACATTGACCATGTAGGTCTTCTGCTCCTTCAGCTGTTTGCGAGTCTCAGCTGCAACGCGGTCGTTGAACTCAAAGACGCCCTGGTTGACGTCGATTACTTTCAATTCAGCCATTTTTCTGCTCCTTTACCTTATCTCTCAGCCAGTCACAGAACTCATCCACGCCCTCGCCGGTCTTGGCGGAGATGGGGATGACCTTGGCGTTGGGATTGATTTTGGCGATGTGCTCTTTGACCGCATCCATATCAAAGTCGAAAACAGGCAGTGCGTCGATCTTGTTGACAAGAACAAGATTGCACTTTGTGAAGATGAGCGGATATTTCAGCGGCTTGTCGTCCCCTTCAGGAACCGAGAGAATGCAGACATTTTCCTGCGCACCGGTATCAAACTCTGCCGGGCATACCAGATTGCCGACGTTCTCAAGGAATACCAGGTCCAGGTCTTCACTGCCCATCTCCTTCAGGCCCTGGCGGGACATGTCTGCGTCAAGATGGCACATGCCGCCGGTGTGGAGCTGGATGGAGCGGACACCGAGGTCCTGGATGGTCTTTGCGTCGACATCCGAGTCAATGTCGGCCTCCATAACGCCAATTTTCAGTTCATCCTTGAGACGGCGAATGACCGCACTCAGCGTGGTGGTCTTTCCAGAGCCGGGGGATGACATGATGTTTACGTAGAGAACTCCGTCCCCTTTCAGGCTATCACGCAGGACGACGGCGTCTGCGTCGTTATCTTCAAGAACGGATTTCTTTACTTCCAGAATTTTTACGGAATCCATAAAGACAATCTCCTTCATTTACTTTATCAATTTTCCATTCTAGCGAAAGAATATCAATATTTCAACAGTATAGTAAACGATTGTTCAAAAAAACATGCAGTTGTTTCACTCCCGCTAAAATTTCGGTATAATACGATACTATAAAGAACGACCAGGGAGAGAAGCATGTTGAAAAAAGCTGTATTCATGGACTTGGATGACACACTGCTCGACAGTAAGAAGCAGATCAGCCGGGAAAACAAGGAAGCCATAGAAAAAGCTGCCGCACAGGGCAACGCCATGGTCATCTGCAGCGGACGTCCCGTGACCACAGTTCTGCCCATTGTGCATGAACTGGGGTTTGACCGGATCGGCGGATACGCCATCTGCTTCAACGGCGCTCTCATCTATGACTGCCGTGCCGGCAAAGTGCTCTGTGGAACTCCCATGGATCCCAAAGACATTGACCTGGTCTTTCAGGAGGCAGACCGGCTTGGCATCCACTGCCACGCCTATGACTCCCATGGCATGGTCTCCCGCTCCATGGACAAAGAGACAAAGTATTACATGGAGGTCACCGGCATTGACCAGCGAACGCTCCCCTCTCTCCCGGACGGGCTCACCGAACCGGCCTACAAGCTTCTGGCCCTCAGCCTAAACGACAAAGAGATTCTCAAGGAGTTGAAGCGGCGAGTTCTACGAAAAACCAGCGGCCGAATCAGTTGTTTCTTCTCCAACGACCAGTTTTTGGAGTTCGGCGCCTACGGCATTGACAAAGGGGCCGGAATTCGGCAGGTCTGTGCCCTGCTGAACATTCCGCTCTCACAGACCATTGGGATAGGAGACTCCGAAAACGACGTACCTATGCTATCTGTGACGGGTCTCAGCTGCTGCATGGCCAACGGGAACCAAGAGTGTAAAGGGGTTTCCCATTACATCACAAAGAGGGACTGCAATCACAGCGGAGTGGCCGAAGTGATAAAAATATTTGTTCTGGAGGCGGAAAAATGAGGAAGATACTCGTCGTCATCGACATGCAGAAGGATTTCATTGATGGATCCCTCGGCACCCCTGAGGCGGTTGCCATTGTTCCAGCGGTGGTGGAGAAAATCAAGTCCTATTCCCCGGAAGACGTCTATGCCACCCGGGACACCCATCCGAAAAACTACCGTGAGACACAAGAGGGAAAGCTTCTTCCGGTAGACCACTGCATCGCCCACACGCCGGGGTGGGAACTCTGTCCGGAGGTGGCCCCTCTCATTTCGGAAGACCATATCTTCGACAAACCCACCTTCGGCTCCGTCCGGCTCGCCGAGGTGCTCAAACAGGAAAATGAGCGCTGCGGCGGCGAACTCGAAATTGAGCTCGTGGGACTCTGCACCGATATCTGCGTCATATCCAACGCCCTGCTCTTCAAGGCTGAAATGCCGGAGGTACCCATCTCGGTGGATCCGGCCTGCTGTGCCGGTGTGACCCCGGAGAAGCACGAGGCCGCCCTCACCACCATGCAGAGCTGTCAAATATTAATGAGATAAAAACCATCCACGCGTCGAACGCGTGGTTGTCATTTGACGGGCAAAGCCCATGCCCCCCCGCAGACGCGTGAATCGCGTAAACGCGGTCTGTCAGTTGCGCTTGCTCGTCTTTTACTTTTTCTTGG
>Ga0256406_1002187_pt1 | contig 28627 bp, 29 predicted proteins | sample RumenRJG_03DNA_FD_185986 | JGI IMG/M metagenome (GOLD analysis project Ga0256406, IMG submission 185986) | Bovine rumen microbial communities from Lethbridge, Alberta, Canada - RJG_03 | ecosystem: Host-associated > Mammals > Digestive system > Stomach > Rumen | place: Canada: Alberta | collected... | reverse complement strand
CAACTTTCGGGAAGCCTTTTTCGGAAATGTATGGGGAGTGCGATGGGATCGCAGCGGACGAGGGAAGGGAAGAAGGGGGAAATAGGGTCAAAAAAGGCCAAGCCTGCATGCGGCTTGACCTTGGAATTGGAGGTGCGCTTGGTGGCGCTAGTCGGCGTAAGTGTAGGTCACGGAAAAGCTCTTGCTACCTTCCATGTCATCTGCGGTTGTCGTATTTGTCAGCGTCAATGGGTATTCGCCATCGAAGGTTCCTGTGATGGTAGTTGTCGCATTATAGTCAGCCTTATTAATGTTTCTGCTCATGAGATTTTCGCTCCAGCTGAAATAACTCCAGTTCCCTGTAGAATAACCCCATCCGGAAGGGTTGTCTGATAGCATAATCAAAAGTTCATAGCCGAAAAGGCCCACGGGCGGGTAGAAAGGCGATTTTTTGTCGGAGTACTCTATCTCACATCCTGTAAATGTACTTATATTGTTGCCATCCCAAGATAGATGATATTGTCGATTGCGCCTCCACTCGGTCGCGTTTATCAGGGTTATTTTATTGCCAGTATAGGTGTAGTCGAGTATTACAGCAGTATCCAACACCATAACCCCTTCGTCATTCTCATCCATCTCCATGTAAAGTACATGCGACACCTTGTTACCAGAATAGGTATAGGTGATACGGCTATCGAGGGCATCTTTTCGGTATCCGTTGATGGTCACGGGGCGCCCGTTCTCATATACAACCTCGGCACGCCATGTTTTTCTTCCGCTGTCAAAGCCTCTGATTTCCTGCAGCAGGTCGCCGTTCCATGAGAAATCGTAAGTCCAGGTGTTTCCGTATTGATGCTCGAAATGCACCACGGCTTTGGCCAGCTTGCGGCCGGAGAAGGCGTAGGTGCTGGAGCCGGGGTTGTCGCCGCCGCCGGAGGGGCTGTCGGAGGGGTCGTTGGCGTTGTCCTTGTCGCCGCAGGCGGCGAAGAGGGTCGCAGTGGCTAGGAGGAACATGCTGTGTCTCAATATTTTCTTCATTGTACGGGTGCCGGTTGTATAGCATCGGCGCATCGCTGTTGAGGCGTTTCTCCGGCCCGGGAGTCGAATTGAATGCAACGAAGAAAGTGGAGCCACCCATTATGTCTCTATCTTCTCGTGTAAGGGCCTAGACTTCCCTGTGAAGTGAATATAAAGGTACTTTGAACCGCTCCACATAGGATGTATTATTATGATGAATACAATCCATGGGAGCATTTCGGAACTCCATTATTCTTAACTTCACAGCATGTGCAAATTGTCTAGGTTTACACGATAGAATAAGGCGAAAATGCGCTTTCATTCGGCAAGCCGTACTGTCGGTTTGCGGATGCAAAAGTACAAACTTTTTCGGAAACGGCAATATATATTTTGAGTTGGGCATGAAAATTTTTTGGTCAGGTGCGGAAATATGTGTACCTTTGCATTTAAAATCTGACTCATGGACAAGTATAATCAACGTGGTGTGTCGGCCTCCAAGGAGGATGTGCACAATGCCATAAAGAACATAGACAAAGGGCTTTATCCCCATGCTTTCTGTAAGATTATTCCTGACTTGCTGGGCGGCGACCCGAACTTTTGCAATATTATGCATGCCGACGGAGCGGGAACCAAGAGCAGTCTGGCCTATATGTATTGGCGCGAGACGGGCGACCTCTCGGTGTGGAAGGGCATTGCGGTGGATGCCATCGTGATGAACACGGACGACCTGCTTTGCGTAGGTGCTTTGGACCATATCCTGCTCAGTTCCACCATCGGGCGCAACAAGCAGCTGGTTGACTGGTCGCTGCGCTCAAAATTATAGAAAAATTGGGTTTAAAAATTAATCTAAAATTTTTTGGTCAATTTTCTTGTAATTTTGAGGCCGCCAGGCCGACCGTTCGCAGGATGCCAGCCGTTGGCGCAATATTCCGACTCCCCTTCTGTTCTTTGTATGACACCTCTTCCCATTCCGAACAGAGAAGTTAAGCTCGCCACCGCTGATGATGCTGCAAAAAGTAAGTCTCCGCCCATCTTTTTAAAGGGAGCCTCGTTACGGGACTCCTTTTTTTTACTTCTGGTATGTTTTTTTTTCGTATCTTTGCACGCCAATAAAAAATACACAATTATATGAAATGTAAACAATCTAAACAGAATCAACCGGCTCAGGCTGTACTTCGGTTCCGACGCTTCAGCCGGGCGCGTTGGGCGGCTTTCAGCTCGATGCACCGCGAGGTGACCATCGGCCGCTTGGCTTCCCGCGTGGCCGACAGCAGCCTGAAAAAGGTGGCTGTGGCCGGCATGCTGATGGCATCCGTCTCGCTCCAGCTGATGGCCCAAAGCGACCAGGAGCGCGAAGCGCGCACGCTGCCTGCTGTGGAGGTCGTTCTCGACTCCCAGCTCACCTCGCTCAGTACCGCTGAGCCCACTGCGGTTATCACCGCCGAACAATTCCAGCAACACAACATCCGTACCCTCGCCGACCTGGTCAGCCTGCTGCCCGGGGTGGACTTGCGTGTGCGCGGCGTAGGCGACGCGCAGGCCGACCTCACCCTCCGCGGCGGCACTTTCGACCAGACGCTCTTGCTGCTTAACGGCGTCAACCTCACCGACGCGCAGACGGGCCACTACACGCTCGACCTCCCCATCGACATCACGATGGTGGAGCGTGTTGAACTCCTTTCGCCGGCGCAGTGCATGGCGCGCGGCATCGTGGCCTTCTGCGGGGCGGTGAACATCGTGGTCTGCGACGAATACCGCGACCGCCTGCTGGCCGACGTCAGCCTCGGGTCGCACGGCACAGCCCGCGCCTCGCTGCTGGCCACCAAGGCCCTGGGATCCTGGGCGCTGACCACGGCGGCCACCTACAGCCGCTCCGACGGCTACCGCCCCAATACCGACTACCGCCACGGCAGTCTCTTCCTGCAGGCCCAGCGCCACGGCGAGCGCGGCGACCTGCACCTGATGCTCGGTGGACAGCTGAAAGGCTACGGCAGCCACGCCTTCTACTCCGCCGCCTACCCCGACCAGTACGACGCCACGCGCACCCTGGTGTTTAGCGGTCAGTGGTCAGTGGTCAGCGGTCAGTGGCGTTGGTCGGCTTCGGCCTATGGGCGCCTGCACCGCGACCGATTCGAGCTCTTCCGCGAGGGCTATGTGGACAGTGTGCCGTCGTGGTACACGGGCCACAACCACCACCTTGCCTCGCTGGCCGGCGCCAGCCTGCGGGCCACGCGCCCCCTCGGGGTGGGGGAGGTGGTGGCCGGAGTGGACCTCCGCCGCGAGGGCATCCGCAGCAATGTCCTCGGGCAGCCCGACAGCACCCTCGCCGCGCCCTACACCCGCAGCGATGCCCGCCTGGCCGCCACCGCCTACGGCGGCTACGCCCTCCGCCGCGGCCGCTTCAGCGCCCAGGCCGTCGCCCTCGGAATGCTCTCCAACCGCTTCGACCCCAGCTATGGCCTGGCTGCCAATTTTCAATTCTCAATTCTCAATTTTCAATTTTCCCGCACCTACCGCCTCCCCACCTTCACCGACCTCTACTACCAGGGCCCCAACCAGCGCTCCAACCCCGACCTCGCCCCCGAATCGTCCACCACCCTCGAACTCGCCCTGCGGAAAAAATTCTCAATTTTCAATTTTCAATTTTCAATTTTCCACCGCGCCGGCAACGACATCATCGGCTGGGTGCGCCCCACCGAGGACGACCTCTGGCTCTCGATGAACCACACCGCCGTCGACGCCACCGGCCTCGACGCATCAGCCGATTTTCAATTTTCAATTTTCAATTTTCAATTCAACTACTCCTTCTGCCACATCGACGCCGACAGCCGCGGCATGATAGCCAGCTCCGCCATCGACCACCTGCGCCACCGCTTGGGGGCGAATTTCGAATTTCGAATTTCGAATTTCGAAATTAACCTCGGCGCCAACTACCGCTTCCGCCAGGGGCAATACGTCGAGGCCGGGCAGGTGCACGACTATGGCGGCGTGCTGCTCCTCGACGCCGGCGTGGACTATAAGTTTTCAATCTTCAACTTCCATCTTTCAGTCCACAACCTGCTGAACGCCGAGCACCGCGACTTCGGCGGCATCATCCATCCCGGCACCACCCTCACGGCCGGCCTGCGCATGGAACTGTGATTCAATTTTGAATTTTGAATTTTGAATTATGGATTTTCAATTCTCAATTTTCAATTTTAATCGTATCTTTGCAACATAAAACTTTCATCGCTATGACCTACAAAGGACTGATACTCATGATTGTTACCGCCGCGCTGGTGGCGGGATTGGCCTCGTTCACCATGCGGGGCGAGCAGGACGACACGCTCACCGTCACCCTGCCGGGTACCGACTTCAGCATCAACCTCGTGCTCGTCCGCGCCGGCTCCTTCTCCATGGGCGCCACCCCCGAGCAGGGCGACAAGACCAACTATGCCCGCCCCGTCCACCAGGTGACCCTCTCGCACGACTACTACATGGCCACCACCGAGGTCACCCAGGGCCTCTACCGCGCCGTGATGGGCGACAACCCCAGCCGCCACGCCCTCGGCGACGACTACCCCGTCGACGGCGTCACCTACCTCGACGCCCTCCGCTTCTGCGAGAAGCTGGGCGAACTCACCGGCCGACGCTTCTCCCTCCCCACCGAGGCCCAGTGGGAATACGCCGCCCGCGGCGGACACAAAGCCCCCAAGCAGCAGACCCCCTACGTCGGCAGCGCCAACATCGGCTCCGTCTGCTGGTACGACCACAACTCCGCCCGCACACCCCACCCCGTGGCACAAAAGCAACCCAACGCGCTGGGACTCTACGACATGAGCGGCAACGTATGGGAGTGGTGCCTCGACTGGTACGACGACTACACCTCCGCACCCCAGACCGACCCCGCCGGCGCCACCTCCGGCTCCATGCGCGTCAGCCGCGGCGGCTCCTGGTGCAACGGCTCCCGCTTCGCACGCCTCTCCAACCGCGACAGCTCCTTCCCCACCTCCAGCAACGACTGCCTCGGCTTCCGCCTCGTCATGCTCCCGTAGGAAAGTATCCATTATTACCCATCGGTGGGTAATAATGCGAAAGGGCCGAACAATTACCCTAGAGAACCCCTACCATTCCCCTACCATGTCGCGACTGCCATTTTGGCAGTCGCGACCCCTTTGGCACACTTCTTGACCCCATACCAAAGCAATCAAACAATCAAGCAATCAAACAATCACAGATATGCAAGGCAAATTGAACGTTCAGACCGAAAACATATTCCCGGTCATCAAGAAATTCCTCTACTCCGACCACGAGATATTCCTCCGCGAGCTCATCTCCAACGCCGTCGACGCCACCCAGAAGCTGAAAACGCTGAGCACCCGCGGCGAGTTCCAAGGCGAACTCGGCGACCTCACCATCGATGTGAAACTCGACCCCAAGAAGAAGACCCTCACCATCAGCGACCGCGGCATCGGCATGACGGCCGAAGAGGTCGAGCGCTACATCAACCAGATAGCCTTCAGCGGCGTCACCGACTTCATGGAGAAATACAAGGACAACCACGAGCAGCTCATCGGCCACTTCGGCCTCGGCTTCTACTCCGCCTTCATGGTCAGCGACAAGGTCGAAATCTTCACCAAGAGCTGGAAGGACGCCCCCGCACAGCACTGGTCCTGCGCCGGCGACCCCGAATTCACCATGGAAGAGGACAAAAAACACACCGACCGCGGCACCGACATCGTCCTCCACATCGCCGACGACTGCAAGGAGTTCCTCGAGGAAGCCACCATCCTCCAGCTCCTCAAGAAGTACTGCCGCTTCATGCCCGTCGCCATCCGCTTCGGCGAAGAGACCGTCTGGGTCGACAGCGAGACCGAGTGCGACAAGGACGGCCACCCCAAACGCGTCGAAAAGAAGCAGCCCCGCATCATCAACGACCCCGACCCCGCCTGGAAAAAGTCCCCCTCCAGCCTCACCGACGAGGACTATAAGAAGTTCTACCACGAACTCTTCCCCATGAACTTCGAGGAGCCCCTGTTCCAAATCCACCTCAATGTGGACTACCCCTTCAACCTCACCGGCATCCTCTACTTCCCCAAAGTGCGCCGCACCATCGACCCCGGCCGCAACAAAATCCAGCTCTACTGCAACCAGGTCTTCGTCACCGACCAGGTCGAAGGCGTCGTCCCCGACTACCTCATGCTCCTCCACGGCGTCCTCGACAGCCCCGACATCCCGCTGAACGTCAGCCGCTCGTATCTGCAGAGTGACGGCAACGTGAAGAAGATCTCTCAGCACATCAGCAAGAAGGTGGCCGACAAGCTCGAGGAGATGAGCAAGAGCAAAATTGAAAAAGGAGAATTGAAAATTGAAAATTCGGCTGACGCAGAGACCCCGAACCCGGATAATTCTCAATTTTCAATTTTCAATTCTCAATTAGAAGAAAAGTGGGATGATATAAAGATATTTGTGCAGTACGGCATGTTGACCGATGAGAAGTTCTGCGAGCGCGCCATGAAATTCTACCTGCTCAAAGGTGTCGACGGCACCTACTATACCCTCGACTCCTACCGCGAGAAGATCAAAGCCCTGCAGACCGACAAGGACAAGACCGTCTGCTACCTCTACGCCAGCGACGCCGACGCCGAGCACGCCTATATCGAGAAAGCCCGCGCCAAAGGCTACGACGTGCTGCTGATGGACAGCCCCCTGGAGAGCCACTTCATCAACCTGCTCGAGCAGAAGCTCGAAAAGACACGCTTCGTCCGCGTCGACAGCGACACCGTCGAAAAGCTCATCCCCCACGACGACACCATCCCCGAGAAGCTCAGCAAAGAGGAGAAAGAGAAGCTGCAGCCCATCGTGGAAGAGGTGGTAGGGACGCGGCGCACCGCGTCCGCCGACGTCAAAGCCCCCGAGTTCCACGTCCAGCTCGAGAGCCTTGAGGAGACCGACGCCCCCATGCAGGTTACCCAGAGTGAGTTCATGCGCCGCTACCGCGAGATGGCGCAGACCTCCGGCGGCGGCATGGGCTTCTACGGCGAGCTGCCGGAGAGCTACAACCTCGTCGTCAACATCAACCACCCCCTCATCGGCCGCGTGCTCAGTGAGACTGACACCGAGAAGCAGAAAGCCCTCGTCCACCAGCTCACCGACCTCGCCCTCCTGGCCAACGGCCTGCTCAAAGGCGAAGCCCTCAGCAAATTCCTCCAGCGCTCGGTGGAGATGATATGAGAATGCGTTAAAGCGTGATTGTGTGAATGTGCTAATAATATGGCACATTCACACAATTTATTTTATGATATCGCGTTGTGACAAAAAAAGGAGGACAAAAACATGATGACCGCAGCACAACAAAACGCCATGAATACCGAACTTTGGCAGAGCATCGGAGCCATCGCTGATAGCGACTATTTCATGCGTCGCCTCACGCGCTATGCCAAGCGCCTGGCCAAAGAGAAAGCCGACGACCCCACGCTGATGACCAAAGAGGAATTCTTTGCCCGCGTGGATGAGGCGCGCCGTGAATACGACGAGGGGAAGTACCATACGTTTGACAGCATAGAAGACTTGGATAGATATATTCGTAGTCTATGAAGTATCAGATACACTACCTCGTAAGCGCAGAGCGTGGCTTACAGCAATTGTACATATCCGAGCCCAAAGCATATCAGAAGGCGCTGAAGCTCATTGCTGAGCTCCGCGACCATCCCCGCACCGGCACCGGCCATCCCGAACCGCTGTCGGGCGACCGCGCAGGCCAGTGGAGCCGCCGCATCACGCAGAAGCACCGCCTCATATACGAAATCCACGACACCGAAGTCGTCGTCCTTGTCCTCACCGCCTACGGCCACTACGAGGACAAATAACCCGACAAGCAGTTTTCCTTCAAAATATTCTCCCTTTTTATACTCGGAGAATATTTCACTATCGAAATATTCTCCCTATAAATAAAAGGAGAACCTCGCACCACAACAATATACACTTTATAAACAAAGGGAGAATATTGCACCATTACAATATTCTCCCTACAAATAATCGGAGAATAAAATCACCTATTTCACCCCCGATTCATTTCCGCATCGCCCTTCATGCGGTCATTACACCTCTATCCGTTTCACATTGGTTTAAAACAAAAACGAGGTTAAAGTGCCTCGTTTTTGTTTTATTGATTAAACATGTTTAAACTCATCAATCTTTTTCTCGTCGTCAGACATATCGACCGTCTTGGATTTGCTATTAACCATAGACCCTCTTACAAAGATGATTTGTCCTCTTTTGTTTTTGTAGAAATCGGACATTAAGCGTTTGAAGTAGCCTTTGCGTTTGTGCGGACGCTTTGTTCCTTTTTGTTCAATCTCCTCAGCAATTTCTTTTGAGACGCACAGTTTGACGTTCCTTCCTTTGGGCAGATATTCTGTTTCGTCGTTCGCAATCGGGACACCGTCGCGGACGCATTCTGGGAAGCACTCCATATATGCTAAAAGGTTGACCGCAAAACGGAAATTTCTTTCCGCACCAATGCTCGATTCATCTTTTCCGGATTTGGCAATGTAGTATTCGCTTTCATGTATCTGTCCAACACCGTCATCATCTGCGAAAAAAACAGTTACAGTATTGTCGGGCATTAGGCAAAAAGAGAACGCGAATCCGCATTCAAGAAAAGGTACATGTAGGGCTATATCATGGCGAACATAGTCATACTCAATAGACGGGTCATACAGGTCTTTTTCTTTCAATTTGTCACCATTGTCTGCCAAATAGCGCTTGATGCCATCCAGCTCTTTCAAGTCCACTTCGTTCAGCAAAAAATCATATAGTTCTTTCTGCTCAAACCATACATGCAGGAATTTTCCTTGGATATCCTGTCGCCAAAAGTTCAGTTCCAGCATAACAGCACGCTGTGTCTCCAAAGTGGGCTGTGTCTGAGAGTATCGACTGACAAGCTTGTAGAATGCATCTTTGTCGTGGCTGTGCATTCTCTTCTCCCAGTCGCGAAACCTCTCCCACATACCGCGAAGAGGCTCGCTATACTTTATTTCACCTTTCATTTGATATTCCACCAAGGCTAGAAATCTATCGTATAAGAACAGGACAGGGATGTTGTCGATTCAGCTTTTTGCACAAAAGGAGAGTTCCCTTTCTTTACTGAAATAGATGAACGAGCAGAAGAGGTAGGGGCATTCCCACTGATATACGTTCTATCTCCTTTTTTGAAGGGGCCTGCTGTGACTGAAAAATCTTGTCCCCTAGTTATTGTTGTGGATTTTGAACCAGTTGGAGTACCATATGAAATTCTCGTGGGTGTGGTTACCCACCAAGCACCTCCACCATAGCTTGCATGGTACTCCACATAGTATTCCACAGTTTCCGTGTTCTCATCGTCTTTTCCGCAGGAAACGAAAAACGCCGATGCAAATAACAAAAGCGAGAATAATTTCAATGTTGTTTTCTTCATATTTTTTTCTATTTTTATAGTACTACATTTTTACTTACATAAAGCGTGGTACCGTATACCTCTTCTTTATTTCGGAGGTCGTGAGAATTACCCTTATGATGAGATGCGGCAAACAGTCCACGCTATAAGCGCGAGCCATTATACTGCCTTGCATCATAATTGGAAGTTTCTCACGTTTCCGAAATACAAGACGAAGATATAACGCTTCGACGATTTCCTTCTGAAATCGGGTGCAAAGATACGCACTTTTTCCGACGCGGCCAAATTTATTTTGCTCCGCCCGCATTCTGCGGCACAATATTTATTGCCGCAATGCGTTATAATATCAAAAAAGAACAAGATGGATAACGCTGGCACATTGACCTCTATTCGCGATTTGGCGCGCAAGGTTGCCCCACTAAGGAGCAATGCCATACTGTATGGTTCGCGTGCGAGAGGGACTGCCCACAAAGGCTCTGACTGGGACATTCTTTGGATTCTCGACAAGGACACCTTGACACAAAAGGATTACGATACGGTGAGCTACCCGATGGTGCTCCTCGGCTGCGAGCTGGATGAGGAAATCAACCCGATACTTTACACCGCCAAAGAGTGGCAGTCGTACAGCGCCACCCCCTTCTACGAGAACGTTGTCCGCGACGGAATAAACCTGCTTCAGCCATGACCCCAGAACAGAGAATTATCCTTGTCAACCGAGAGAAAGAACGTGCGTTGCACTACTTGGCACAGGCAGACGAGATGCTGACCTTGGGGCATTGGGACCTGGCGGTCAACCGACAATACTATGCCTGCTTCCATGCGGTGCAAGCACTATTATGATGTTACCGAAGCGGAAGTGAAAGACATGGCCGCGCCGGCACACGAATTTGTTGATACAGTAATCTCATTAATCGATAGCAAATGAAACAAACCCTCCTCACCCTCGCCGCCGCGCTCCTCGTCGCAGCCTGCGGTAACAAACAAGACAGCAACACCGAAGTCAAACCCTCTAACAACAACCAGCCTATGGAACTCAAACCTGTCGAAGGGCGCACCAACATGGGCGCCAAACTCTACGTCACCCCCCAGCCCGCCCTCATGATCGGCACCTACGACGCCGACGGCACCCCCAACGTCATGATGGCCGCCTGGGGCGGACAGTGCGAGAGCAACCGCGTGTGCTTCATGCTCTCCAAACACCGCACCACCGACAACCTCCGCCTCCACCGCGCCTTCACCCTCAGCTACGCCGACGCCCGCACCATTGTCCAGAGCGACTACTTCGGCATCGTCAGCGGCTACGACGTGCGCGACAAGGTGGCCCGCGCAGGCTTCACCGCCACCAAGAGCCCCAACGTCGACGCACCCATCATCAACGAGTACCCCGTCACCATGGAGTGCCGCGTCGTGGAGATGAGCGAAAGCGAGGACGGAAGCTCATTCGTCATCGGCGAAATCGTCAACGCCTCGGCCGACCCCAGCGTCCTCACCGACGGCAAAATCGACATCCGCAAGCTCAACCCCGTCGCCTGGGACGCCTCCAGCCTCAACTACTTCACCCTCGGCGACTCCGTCGGCAAAGCCTGGCACAGCGGCAAAGCCATCCAGTAAGCAGTAAGCAGTAAGCGTTCGCACCACAACACTCCCCCCCCTCTCTCCCGTCGCAGAGAGAGGGGGGGGAGTACTTGGAAAAATAGGGGTAATAATGCGAAAAGGCCTTAGTATTCCCCTAGAGAGTCCCTACCATTCCCCTAGAAAGATCACTACTCTTCCGGCGCGAACATCGGGTCCCAGGCCGGCAGCATGACGGGCTTCTGGTTCATCATCTCCAGGATGCGGGCCGGGATGTATTTCTCCTCCAGCACCACGCGGAACATATACTCGTTGAACCACTCGTTGGTCATAATCAGGTTGCCCTGCCAGCCGCTGCCGATGCCCCAGCTGTTCTCCACCATCCACTTGACCGGCTTGCCCTCCTTGTCCAGGTCCACGGCGCAGAGCGTCATGGCGTGGCTCGAGCCGCTGGCGAAGGTGCTCACGCGCTGCTTCTTGTCCATGCCGAAGGTGGTGCCGAGGAGGCTCTCATAGTCGTAGTTGCCCATGTCCATGAACCCCTTCTCGCTGTCGAGGAACTTGCCCACGTCGCAGCTGAAATACATCATCGTGCTGTCCTTGATCGAGGCGATGCACATCGGCGCGATGTCCTCCATCGGCAGGTTCAGGTAGCGCCAGTTCTGGCCGTCGTAGACGTGCCGGTCGTACTGTATCTCATACACCTTGTAGTATTCGCGTGTGGGGTCGTTCATCACCATATAGTATTTCGAGAAGTCGGTCTGTGCGAACTTCTTGTAGAACTCCATGGGGGTGTACTCGGCCACCTCCACCACCTTGCCGCCGGCGTCCTTCTGCTGCCAGGTGAAGCGCTGCGGCGGCTCGCCCATGGTGAGGGCCAGCATGCGGTAGACGGTGGCCAGCATCTCGGTCTTGCGCTGCTCCAGCTTGGCGGCGGTCATCCCCTTCTGGGCCGCTTTCTCGCGCAGCTCGAGGCCGTACTCGCGCAGCTTGAGCGAGATGAGGCTACTGATGCTGGAGGTGTTGTTCGTGTTGTAGGTCTCCGGCATCGCCTCGGCGGGCACCAGGCCGTACTTGTCGATCAGGTTGGCCACGCCGGTGAACTGGCCGCCGTCGCTCAGCGGGTTCTTGAAGAGCCATTCCACCTCCTGGTCGGTCATCGGCTTGCGGTAGGTGTCGATCATCGCCTGCAGGAAAAGGTTGCTCTTCTCCAGCTGGTCGTAGAAGAAGAGGTAGGCCTGCGAGAACTGGAAGTCGGCCGGCAGCTTGTACTTGCGGATGGCCTGGTTGCGCAGCACGTTCATGCCGGTGAACATCCAGCAGCGCCCGCTGCTCTTCTGGTCCGTCACCGCCTTGCTCACCACGCGGTGGCTGAAGTTGGCGTCGAACTTGGTCGCGTTCTCGTAGTTCATGGCCAGCTTCTTGGGGCTCTGGTTCACCATGATGTTGCGCAGCGCCTTGTCGCTGGCGTTGCCGCCGAAGCCCTGCTTCATCTTGGCCAGCATCTCGGTCGTGATGCCGCCGGTTGTCGGGTTGGACTGCTGTTTCTTCTGTGCCGCGGCACCGCAGGTGATCATCGCGGCCAGGGCAAGTGCAATGTACTTTCTGTTCATGTGTGTATGTCGTGTTTTTATTTCTTTTTGCAGTGGTGGAAGCACTCATGCACCCGGGTGTAGGGCGTGGTGTCGCCGTCGAGGTCTTGGTAGTTTTCAGCGACTTGCTTCTCGTATATGGTCATCTTCCCGTCCCCGAGGTCTTGTATGCTGTAGGTGGTCGTCCATGTGGCCTTCTGCCCCTCGGCAACGGGTGTGATGGTGCCGCCGCCATCGTCGTCGACGGTATAGGTGAAGCGCATCGTGTCGTGTTCGATGCTGCCGCTTCCGTCGTGCCGCACCCACTCCCACTCCTTGGCAATCATGCCGCTCTTGTCCTCGTAGAAGAATATCTCTTGTTGGTCAGTCCCGTACAGTTCCGCCATCGTACCGCCGCCGCTGTAGTTGCTCGATGCGTTGGGGCTGCCGGAATACGTCCAGTAGAGGGCCGTCCTCTGCCATTCGCCCAAGATTTCCTTCTCGTAGTCTTTCGAGCAGGCCGCGAAGAGCTGCCCAATCGCCAGGGCCACGATGCCCCATGTCAAATGCTTTGTTTTCATAATCTTATGTTGTTTTAAAGGGTTTTCACTACCTTCCACCGCCCGCCCTTGGCGCCCCCCTCGCGCACGAGGAGGCCCGCTTCGCGGAGCTGACGCACTATTTTCTTCACGCCGCTCTCCGACAACCCCGTCTTTTCCTGCATTTCGCGCATCGAGATGGTGGGGTCTTGCTCTATGATCGTGAGTATTTTCTGGTTACTTTTCTGGTTACTTTCTCCCATTTCTTGCGGTGCCCTTCTCCCTGTTTCGCGGTGCAAAGTTACAAAAAAAATCCGACATATTAAAAATAATGTGTACTTTTGCAGCCGATTTTAACTTTTAACAATTAAAGCATGAAACACACACGATTCTTTGCGCTTGCCGCCGCGGCTCTCCTGACGCTCGGCGCTTGCAAGCAGAAAGCCGCCGAAGCACCTGTGGCCGAGGCTCCCGCCACCGACGGCATCTACCAGTTCGAGGTGCTCGACGGCCAAGGCAACACCGTCAGCCTCAGCGACTACGCCGGCGACGTGCTCCTCGTCGTCAACACCGCCACCCAGTGCGGCTTCACTCCGCAGTACACCGAGCTCGAGGCCCTCTACAGCCGCTTCAACGCCAGCGGCTTCGAAGTGCTCGACTTCCCCTGCAACCAGTTCGGCGCACAGGCTCCCGGCACCAACGAGGAAATCCACGCCTTCTGCACAGGCAACTACGACATCACCTTCCCCCAGATGGCCAAGGTCGACGTCAACGGCGACTCCGCCTCCGCCCTCTTCACCTGGCTCAAATCACAGGCCCCCTTCCAGGGCTTCGACACCACCGACCCCGCCGGCGCCGTGCTCGACAAGATGTTCCGCGCTCAAGACCCCGCCTACGACCAGAACGACGACATCAAGTGGAACTTCTCCAAATTCCTCGTCGACCGCGAGGGTAGGGTAGTGGCCCGCTTCGAGCCCACCGAGCCCATGCAAAAAGTCTCCGACGCCATCGAGGCACTGCTCGCCGCCGAGTAGTCCCTCCGTTCAACGACAACATCGACACAGCAAGGGAGGCACGACATGTGCCTCCCTGATTTAGTTACTCTACCTCCACCACTTTGATGGGTGGAGTTGCCACAGTGGTGCGAACCAGCATAAACCGGGCGGTGTCCTCGGTCTGAAAATCGTCCGGGATTTCGCCGTCAAAATCGTTGAACTCCTGGTGCGCGTACCAGCAGTCGTCCCTTTTGTCAAAGTCGCACTCCCTTTGGTTGGCAATGAAGTTTTTCTCATCCAGCAGGATGGCGTGTGGAACGCCGCTGATGGTGTTTTCCAAGGGGTGTGTTGAGTGAAAGAGGCTGAGTACCTGGTTGTAGTCCTCTCGGTAGCCTTGTTGCCTCCAGATATACGCGCGGTTGGTGTCCACTCCCAATTGGGAGCAATCTTGCATCAGTTTGTTGTAGTCCAGCGTGTCTTCGCTGCCAACCGGAACAATGATGAAGTAGAAGCGCCACAGGTTGGTGTCGAGCGTGTCCAGTACCGGGTTGTAGACCTCTTTGAACCTTAGCTCGCTTCCGTAGCAGTACGGACTCCAGAACACCAAGGCCTTTTTGTGGGTGGTGTCAGGCAGACATAGGTCCCCGATTTGCTCCAGTCCGATATACTTCGAGGGCGGGACATTGTACGTCTGTTTGTTGGTGTGCGTACAGCCGGCCATACACGCACCGATCAGCAGGATGATTAAGCTCTTTTTCATATTTTTTCTTGTATTACTTTAATGACTATCCGCATTGTGCTTTGATTCATCAACGTTGTTTTCGGGTGCAAAGATACACATTTTTTTAATAATATGTTTTTTTTAACCCTTTTGCATTGATATAACATAAAATATGATTATCCGCATTTTCCACAAAGAAGCCTCGGAGAGGCTTAATCTTAATAACCCCAGACAAACAGAGTGCAGTCTGGGGATCTGTAAATCAGGCCAGTCCCCGCGTCTCGAAGAGACGCGATCTCAAATTTGGGCCTTTTGCGGATAATCATTATATACAATATAAAAAGTAGAAAACCCCACTCCTCCGAGCGGGGTTTCTAGATCTAAAAATCTAAAACAAATTACTTTTTTCTTCTCATACTGGCCACTGACCACTAGCCACTGGCCACTACTGCTCCTTCTTGGCGTACTTCTTGTACTTCGACATGAACTTGTCGACGCGGCCGGCGGTGTCAACCAGCTTGAGCTTGCCGGTGAAGAACGGGTGCGAAGTGTTCGAGATTTCGAGCTTCACCACGGGATACTCCTTGCCGTCGGTGTAGGTGACGGTCTCTTTCGTGTTGGCACAGCTCTTGGTGAGGATCATGTGGTCGTTGGACATGTCTTTGAACACCACGAGGCGGTAGTTTTCGGGATGGATTCCTTTTTTCATTTCTTGTCTTTTTGCCGTCTAACCCGTTAGTTGTCAGACGATTGTTTATATTCCTTTAATTATTTTCGTGCTGCAAAGATACAACTTTTTCTGAAACTGGCAAAATATTTTTTTCTTTTGTGGAGAGGATGCCCACCAATTGTGTGCTGTGTTTGATAGGGTGGTTAGTGGAAAAAAGCAGCAGGGCGCATCGCTACAGTGATGCGCCCTGCGGGATATAGCTTGCGAGAATTCGGCTAAGGGTTGATTAGCTGTTCTCCTCTTTGAGCTTCTGCAGGATATCGAGGTCGCCGAGAGTGGTCTTCTCAAGGCTCTCGTTGATCTGCTTCACCGACTTGGCGGTGTTGCTGCGGCCACCCTTCTTCTCTTCGCCTTCGCGCACGGCGTCGGTGCCTTCCTGGAAGGTGCGGGTGTGCGAGACGATGATTTTCTTCGAGTCCTTGCCGAATTCAATCACCTTGAAGTCGAGGGTCTCGCCCTGGCGGGCTTTGCCGCCCTCTTCCTTGTCGAGGTGGCGCATCGGGGCAAAGGCCTCGACGTCGTAGGGCAGCATCACGGTGGCGCCCTTGTCGTTCATGTTGACAATCTTGCCCTGGTGGACGCTGCCGACGGAGAAGAGGCTCTCGTAGACGTCCCAGGGGTTCTCCTCGAGCTGCTTGTGGCCGAGGCTGAGGCGACGGTTCTCGGCGTCGACCTCGAGCACGATGACCTCGATCTTCTCGCCAATCTTGGTGAACTCGGCGGGGTGTTTGATTTTCTTGCTCCAGCTGAGGTCGCTGATGTGGATCAGGCCGTCCACGCCTTCCTCAAGCTCGACAAAGATGCCGAAGTTGGTGAAGTTGCGCACCGTGGCGGTGTGCTTGCTGCCGACGGGGTACTTCTCGGCGATGCTGAGCCAGGGGTCGGGCATGAGCTGGCGGATGCCGAGGCTCATCTTGCGGTTTTCGCGGTCGAGGTTGAGGATGACGGCCTCCACCTCGTCGCCCACCTTCAGGAAGTCCTGTGCGGAGCGCAGGTGCTGGCTCCAGCTCATCTCGCTGACGTGGATCAGGCCCTCGACGCCGGGCATGACCTCGACAAAGGCACCGTAGTCCGCCAGCACCACAACCTTTCCCTTGATGTGGTCGCCTTCCTTGAGGTTGGCATCCAAGGCATCCCAGGGGTGAGGAGTGAGCTGCTTGAGGCCGAGGGCGATGCGGCGCTTGGCCTCGTCGAAGTCGAGGATGACGACGTTGATCTTCTGGTCCAGCTGGACAATCTCTTCGGGGTGGCTGATGCGGCCCCAGCTGAGGTCGGTGATGTGGATAAGACCGTCCACGCCGCCCAGGTCGACGAAGACACCGTAGCTCGTGATGTTCTTCACGATGCCCTCGAGCACCTGACCCTTCTCCAAGTGGCTGATAATCTCGGCCTTCTGGGCCTCGATTTCGTCCTCGATGAGGGCTTTGTGGCTGACGACGACGTTCTTGTATTCGTGGTTGATTTTGACCACCTTGAACTCCATCTGCTTGTCGACGTACACGTCGTAGTCGCGGATGGGTTTGACATCGATCTGGCTGCCGGGCAGGAAAGCCTCGATGTTCTCGAACACCGTGACAATCAGGCCGCCCTTGGTGCGGCTCTTGACGTAGCCGGTGATGATCTCCTGGCTCTCATAGGCCTGGTTGACGCGCTCCCAGCTCTTGAGGATGCGGGCTTTGCGGTGGCTCAGCTGCAGCTGGCCGTTGGCGTCCTCCTGGCTGTCCACGTAGACTTCGATTTTGTCGCCGGCCTTCAGCTCGGGGTTGTAGCGCACCTCGCTGACGGGGATGACGCCGTCGCTCTTCGCTCCCACGTTCACCACCACCTCGCGGTCGGTAATCGCCACGATGGTGCCTTCAATCACTTCCTGCTCAGTGAACGAATTGAACGACTTGTCGTAAGCGTCATTCTTCTCGTTGCCAGTCTGTTCGGCGATTTTGCCAGCCTTCTCGTCGATGGCGTTCCAGTCAAAATCTTCCAGCGGTTTTACATTCTTGTAATCCATTCTTTTTTTCTTTGCGGAGAGTAGGCTCCGCGCCTTCTAGCGTGCGTTCTGCCACCGCACAGTTCAACTTGATTGTTATTAACCCTCTGACCGCCAGACCGTTGGCAGACAACGCGCCAGTCAGAAGCAAATGCAAAGATACAACTTTTTTCCGATAGCACGAAAAAAAAACGTCGCTATTTGTAAGCCTTCGCACTGTGAGCAGGCTTTTGTGAACCCTATGCGGTCACTATTGTTAAAAACTGTTAAGCACACCCCTCCGTTAACATGTATTAACATTCCGCATTTCTCTCCCCCTAGAGAGGCCCTAGAGAGGGCGAAGAGAGGCCGAACAAGATGCTGTAAAATGCACAGAATGAAGGTTATAAATGTAACTTGCAGGCATTCAGCATGTTGTGACGCTGTTTTTCCGCCTCGCCCCCCTTCAGTCACCAAAAAAGAACCCTGCGCCAATCGAGCCCCAAAATTCCTAATAAGTGTTAATTCCGTAAAATCCTCCTCCTGCGTGGCCATGTACCGGAGCCTTTGTGCACTTTTAAACCGCAGTTTCCCTCATTATGTAACATTTATTTTGTGCATCTGTGTCGAAATCAAAATAAATTATGTATATTTGCCGGTGGAAATATAATCACAAACAAACACAACCATCAGAATATGAAACATCTAGCCACATTTGCCACCTTTTTGTACCTCGCCTTTGCGGCTGCCGCGGCTCCTGCCGACTCGTCGCTCCTGGCCCGCATGGCCACCCGCATCCTCGGCCGCCCCGTGGTCGACGCCACTTCGCCCGCCTTCGCCGACATGCGCCTCTTCCACGGCGCCGACGGCCGCGGCTTTGTGCTCCTCAGCGCCGACGACTGCGTGGCGCCCCTGCTCGCCTACTCGCCCGACGGCGCCTTCCCCACCAATCCCGACGCCATGCCACTCCACGTCGCCGCCTGGCTCGACGGCTACCGTACCCAGCTGGCCCTCGCCCGCGAGCGACGCCAGGACGCTTCCGCTGCGTGGCGTGCCCTGCTGGCAGGGACAGCTCCCAAAAGTGCCGACACCGTGGCCCCGCTGCTCACCACCCGCTGGAACCAGCTCCCGCCCTACAACGCCCTCTGCCCCCGCCACCCCGACGACACCCTCCACGCCCTCACCGGATGCGTCCCCACCGCCGTGGCGCAGGTCATGAAATACTGGAACCACCCCGCCACAGGCTGGGGCTCCTACTCCTACACCAACACCGGCCGCGGCACCGACTACGGCCCCCTCTCGGTCACCTTCGACACCGCCAACTACGCCTGGCACCTCATGCCCGACACGCTCACCCCCGCCTCCGACAGCGCCTCCATCCGTGCCGTCGCCCAGCTGATGTTCCACATCGGCGTGGCCATCGGCACCCACTTCGGTACCGACGCCAGCGGAGCGCATCTCAGCGACCGCAACCCCTCCGCCGAGACGGCCCTGAAGAACCACTTCCGCTACAGCCCCCTGCTCCACTCCGTCGACCGCCGCAACTACACCGCCTCCCAGTGGGACTCCCTCCTCCGCTTCGAACTCGCCCGCCGCCGCCCCGTCCTCTACAGCGCCTATTCCCCCAGCATGGCCGGCCACTGCATCGTCCTCGACGGTGTCGACTCCCGCGGCCTCTACCATGTCAACTGGGGCTGGGGCGGAGTCTACAACGGCTTCTTCTCCATCTCCGACCTCAGCGTGGCAAACCGCTCCTACCCCAACAACCACACCGCCCTCATCGGCGTCGAGCCCATCGTCTCCTCCTCCACGTCCCAGGCCACGGTGACCCTCCGTCCGGCCGATGCCGCCCACGGGTCGGTCGAGGGCTCGGGCACCTATGCCCTCTCGGCCGACACCGTCACCCTCCTCGCCCATGCCGCCCCGGGCTACCGCTTCCTCCGCTGGGCCTCCGGCTCCCACGCCAACCCCGCCACCTTCCTCCTCCACGGCGACATCGCCGACACTGCCCTCTTCGTCCCCGTCCAGCCGCCCGTCGTCTCCTATTGTACCGACGACTGGCGCAGCGCCTGGCGCTCCAGCGACGGCGAGACCGTCTGGGCCCTCCGCATCGACCCCCTCGAGCTCCCCTCCCAGGCCAAAATCAGCGCCGTGCAGCTCTGCACCTACGCAGGCGCCTTCATCAATATCAAAGTACTCTCGGGTCCCGATCCCGCCACAGCCGACGAGCTGGCAGCCACCGACAGGTACCTCAACGGCGACAGCGCCCGCCACTGGGTAACCGTCCCCCTGCCGACGCCCACCGACTTCGACCCCGCCGTGCCGCTCTGGATTGTCCTCAGCAGCACCTCGAGCGAGTATCCCGCCTCCTATTCCCACTACGGCGGCCGCCCCGACGGCACCTGGTACCGCACCTCCGACGGCTGGGTGCAATACAGCACCCTGGACCGCCCCTACTCCTGGATGATACGCGCCCTCTTCAGCCATCCGCAGGGCATAGCCGATGGCCCCGAGGCTGCGCCCGACGTCCGCTGGTCGGTCTCCGGCCGCACCATCCGCCTCGTCAATCCACAGCGCCTACAGGTCGACCTCCACGACCTCCTCGGCCGCCGCCTCGCCTCCTCGGCATGCTCCTTCACCGTCCCGAGCCCCGGCGTCTACATCCTCACCACCGGCGGACAGGCTTTGGGGCGCGCAGTGGTCCTGGAATGACCCCCCTCTCTCCACTCTATTCACGCCCTGCAATTTTATTTTGCAGCATACAATCTTTTTTGTATCTTTGCACCATGGCTCCAATTTGCAATTCAAACACAACCTGCACAATATGAAATATATAGACCGCCTCCTGACCCTCTCGCTTTTCGCCGTGGCCCTCTGCGCCACCCCCGCCAGCGCAGCCGACGACTGGGGCGACACCCTGGCCTACTGCTCCGACACGGCCGACAGTTGGTACGCCGCCCCCGGATGTGGCACCGCCACTTGGGGCATCCGTATCCCGCCGGCCCTCATCCCGCGCCACAGCCAACTCCACGAGGTGCAGTTCCTCTCCGCCGACTCGGGCACCTACCAGCTCCGCGTCCACACCGGACAGTGGCCCACCACACCGCTCTTCGTCGAGGACTACACCTTCGACACCAGCGCCTGGCAGTCCATCGCCATCCCCTACTCGCTGCCCGTCTTCGACACCGCCCCACTTTGGATCACCTTCTCCACCACAGGTCTCTGCTCCGTGGCCGCCCGCTCGGCCTATTCCGGCAACCCCGATGGCAGCTGGATCCTCGATGGCGACCAGTGGCGCCCCTCGCACGAGGTCGACGGCTCCTATGGCTCCTGGATGATACGCCTGCGTTTTGCCGAAGCCGAGAAAGTCCACCTCATCCTCGATGTCGTGGGCGGACACTGCGGCCACGCCACCGGCGCCGGCTACTACTACCCGGGCGACACCGCCACCATCGAGGCCATCCCCTCCGAACGCAACTGCCAATTCGTCAGCTGGGGTGACGGCTCGACCGACAACCCCTACTCCTTTGTCATCGAATCCGACCTCGTCATCTCCGCCCATTTCGAGGAGGCGAGTGGCATCGATGACATTGTTACCGACGGACTCACCTATGCCCTCCGCGGCCTTGACCTCGAGATTGATAACCCCCAGCGGCATCCTGTGCTGCTCCATGACATCACCGGTCGCCGCCTTGCTGCCGCCGATACCGATGCGCTGCGGGTAACCCTCCCTGCCGCCGGCATCTATATTCTCCATGTACCCGGGTTCCCTGCCCGCCGAATTGTTGCAACAAGATAACATACATGAATTTTATGAGGAAATCCATAATCTTGTCCGTGATGGCCACCCTTTGTGCCACCACTTATGCCAAACCCGTCGCCGACAGCACCTTGCGCCTGGCCGCCAGCCGCGTGCTGAACCGCATCGACCTCGTCGACGCCACCCCCGCATGGCTCTCCCACAGCCGCCTCTTCACCGGCTCGGACGGCACAGGCTTCGTCCTCCTCAGCGCCGACGACTGCGCCTTCCCCCTGCTGGCCTATTCTCGCACCGAGGCCTTCTCCATTATGGATGTGCCTGAGCATGTGGCCAGCTGGATCAAAGGCTATGACCGCGATATTGCCGCGGCTGTTACGCTTGGTATTGATGCTGCACCAGAGGTGACCGATGCCTGGCGCAGCCTCCTGGCAGGGACTCCCAAACAGCGACGCGACACCCCGGTCGAGCCGCTTATCACCTCGCTCTGGAACCAGTCGCCACTCTACAACAACATGTGCCCCGCTAGCGCCAGCGGCCGCCAGGCTGTCACCGGTTGCACCGCCACCGCCACCGCGCAGGTGATGCGCTACTGGGGCCACCCCGCCCAAGGGCGCGGCAGCCACAGCTACACCTCCGAACGCTACGGCCTCATCGAGGTCAACTACGACACCGCTGTCTATCACTGGGACCTCATGCCCGACCGCCTGCTGGGCAGCAGCAGCCAGGCCCAGGTCGACGCCGTCGCAAAGCTCTGCTTCCACGTGGGCGTCTCGATGGATATGAGCTATGGCCCCGGCGCCAGCGGCGCCTACGCCCACTCCGGCGGCATGCTGCAACGCGAGTCTGCCGAGCTGGGCTTAAAAAAATACTTCTCCTACAATCCCGGCATGTACACCGCCTTCAAGCAGGCCTTCTCCGACGAGGAGTGGGACGACCTCATCAGCAATGAGCTCAACGCCGGACGCCCGCTGATCTACACCGGCAGCGGCACCGGCGGCCACGCCTTCATCGTCGACGGCTACAACGAAGATGGCCTCTACCACGTCAACTGGGGATGGGGCGGCACCTACAACGGCTACTACACCCTGAGCCACCTCACCATGGGTCGCGAAGGTCAGTCGGGCTACCAGCGCTACAACGAAATGAACGAGGCTATCATTGGCATGTACCCCATCACCCCCAACGAGTCCACCTCCACCGTCGCCCTCGTCAGTGCCGACCCCGCTCGCGGCTCCGTCAGCGGCAGCGGCACCTACCCCGTCGACCGCGACCGCGTCCTCCTCCGCGCCCACCCCGCCCCGGGCTTCCGCTTCTCCCACTGGGCCAGCGGCAACACCGCCAACCCCATCTTCTTCTACCCCACCACCGACTATGCCGACACCGCCCACTTCGTCCCCATCAGCCGCGACACCCTCGGCTACGGCCACCACTTCACCCCCAACTTCGACACCGTCCACACCATGGCCCACTGCGAGTGGGGCATCCGCATCCCTGCCGGACGCTTCGACGACGGCCGTGCCCTCACGCAGGTCCGCACCTTCGTCTACACCGCCGGCAACTACGTCCTCCGCATCTACCAAAGCGAACAGCCCGACGTACCCCTCTACGAGGACGTCTTCCCCCTCGAACCCCACGGCTGGCGCACAATGGAGTTGGCCTCTCCCGTTGACCTCGACCCCTCACAGGTCACCTGGATCACCCTGGCCACCGACAGCGTCATCTACGCCCAGGGCATCACTCCCTACACCGGCGTCGACGACGGCTCGTGGGTGAAAAACGGCGACCGCTGGGAGCTTGTCGACACCCTCACCATCGGCTACTACACCTGGTCCATCCAGGGCATCCTCGGCGCCTCCGCCGGCATCGCCCCGGCGCCCGACGACGGGCTCCTCTGCCACACCTCCAGCCTCACCCTCCGCGTCCAGAACCCGCAGCGGCACCACATCGCCGTCTACGACCTTCAGGGCCGCCAGCTGGCCTCCTCCAGCGCCGCCGACCTCTCGTTCCGGCTCCCATCCGCGGGACTCTACCTCGTCAAAGCCGACGGACACCCCGCCCGCCGCATCGTTGCAACCAAATAGCACACACATAACATGGAAAAGAAACAATCCTACACCATCCCCATCGTCGTGATGATCCTGCTCTTCGGCATGATCTCCTTCGTCACCAACCTTGCCTCGCCCATGGGCGACATCCTCAAAAACCAGTTCACCATCCCCAACTGGCAGGGCACCCTCGGCGTCTTCGCCAACTTCATCGCCTACGCCCTCATGGGCATCCCCGCCGGCAACCTCCTGCAGCGGCGCGGCTACAAGACCACCTCCCTCATCGCCGTCTCCGTCGGCTTCCTTGGCGTGGGCATCCAGCTCGTCTCCGGCCTGGTCGGCAGCTTCGCCGTCTACCTCGTCGGCGCACTCATCGCAGGCTTCTCCATGTGCCTCCTCAACACCGTGGTCAACCCCATGCTCAACCGCCTCGGCGGCGGCGGCAACCGCGGCAACCAGCTCATACAGTTCGGCGGCACCTTCAACTCACTCTCCGGCACCGCCGTCATCGTCCTCACCGGCCTCCTCATCCCAAGCATCGTCGACGCCAAAATCAGCGACACCTTCCCCCTCATGTACACCGCCCTCGCCATCTTCGCCCTCGCCTTCGTGGTCATCCTCCTCACCCGCATCCCCGAGCCCGAGTCCAGCGGCACCCACACCGAGGCGCTACCCCTGCGCGGACTCCTCTCCTACCGCCACTTCATCCTCGGCGCCATCGCCATCTTCATCTACGTCGGCGTCGAAGTCGGCACCCCCAACGTGCTCAACAAGTGGCTCCAGAACCCCGAAGCCAACTTCTTCGCCGAAGGCGTCAGCGCCGAAGCCGTCGCAGGCTCCGTCACCGCCTTCTACTGGCTCCTGATGCTCGTCGGACGCCTCGTCGGAGGCCTCATCGGCAGCCGCGTCTCGGCCCGCCTCATGCTCGCCGTCGCCGCAGGCCTCGCCGTCGCCCTCGTGCTCGCCGCCATCCTCGTCCCCTCTTCCATCATGGTCTCCTTCCCGGGCTTCAACGGCGCACACGGCTTCGGCCTCAACCCCGTGCCGCTCAGCGCCGCACTCCTCGTCTGCGTCGGCCTCTGCACCTCCGTCATGTGGGGCGGCATCTTCAACCTCGCCGTCGAAGGCCTCGGACGCTACACCGAGCGCGCCTCCGGCCTCTTCATGGCACTCGTCTGCGGCGGCGGCATCCTGCCCCTGCTCATGAACGCCGTGGTCGACATCTTTGGCGTCGCTGGCTACCAGCCCTCCTACTGGGTCGTCGTCGCTGGCTTCGCCTACATCCTCTTCTACGCACTTGTCGGTTCCAAACCCGGGCGTTCCTAGCGTATACAAAAAAAGAAGAGAGAGGGTGTCCCATTCATCATGAGACACCCTCTTGTTTTTGGAGGTCGCTTCCGGATTTGAACCGGAGTAGCAGGTTTTGCAGACCTGTGCCTAGCCCCTCGGCCAAACGACCTTATTTCAGGTTGCAAAATTACACACATTTTTCGATATGGCCAAATAATTTTGCAAATAATTTTACAAATAGTTGATATCTAGAGCTGTTTGCATCTGTTTTTTGTTGTCTGCCGTAGACTGAAATTGGGTGGAGGTATGGTGCTAATGTATGGATTTGGGGTCAGATTAGGTTGCGCATCACCCACCAAAGGCAGATGAGCACCACGTATGTCATCACCACGCGCGGGTGCGCCACGGCGGCGTAGAAGCGCGGCCGGCGGCTGCGGAGGAGGCGTGCCGCCACCAGCGCAATCAGGTAGGGCAGCGAGACGATGAGGAAGGGGTTGTAGCCCCAGGCAGTAGCCCATTGGCCGTGGAGCAAGGCGTGCAGGGCGCGCTGGTTGCCGCAGGCCGGGCACTGCCACCCCGTCAGCCACCGGAACGGGCACCGCGGCATCCACCCCACGCGCGCGGGGTCAATATAATAATATATAGCGACCGCCGCGGCGGCGATTGCAACAATCGCCGCCGCGGCTAGCCATTTCTTCGTGCGGGTCATCAGAAGTCGTACTGCTGCTCCATCTGGCTCATCATGTCGGCAAAGTTCTCCCAGCCGCCGTTGGCACTGATGACACTCAGGACAACAACGAAGTAGACAATCCACATGACAAGACACACGAGCCCGATAACGAGGCCCACGATGTTCCATATCTTGGCCTTGCGGGCCGCCTCGATGGCTTCAGCGTGCTCGCCGGAGTCCCACAGGTTGTTGACCTTCGAACTGTAGACGATGGCCACAATGCCCGTCACCAGGCAGCAAAAAATGGTGCTCAAGATAGACCACACCAGCAGGTCGTTCGGACGCCGCATGTCGTTGTAGGTGCGCTCGTTGTTTTCAAGGTATTGGTTTTCCATGGTTTTGATATTATTGGAATTTGAATTTCAGAATTCAAAATTCAGGACTGCCTCTACGGCAGCGGCACCAGGTTGGAGAAGCCCATGAAGGCCATGGCCAGGATGCCGGCGGCGACGAGGGCGATGGGGACACCCTTCATGCCGCGCGGAGTGCCGGTGAGGTCGAGCTGCTCGCGGATGCCGGCAAAAATGACCAGCGCCAGCGTGAAGCCCACGGCGGTGGAGGCGGAGTAGATGACGCTCTGCAGGAAGTCCATGTTCTTCTGCATCACCAAGATAGCCACGCCGAGCACGGCGCAGTTGGTGGTGATCAGCGGCAGGAAAACGCCCAGGGCCTGATAGAGCGGAGGGGCGATTTTCTTCAGCACAATCTCGACCATCTGCACCAGGGCGGCGATGACGAGGATGTAGGCGATGGTCTGCAGGTAGCCCAGGTCGAGCGGGATGAGCACATACTGCATGATGAGGTAGGTCACCATGGTGGCCAGCAGCATCACAAAAAGCACGGCGCCGCCCATGCCGAGCGAGCTTTTCACGTCTTTCGACACGCCCAGGAAGGGGCAAATTCCGAGGAATTGAGCCAGCACAACATTGTTGACAAATATGGCTCCGATGATGAGTGCGAATATCGAAATGGTCATTTCGTGTGGTGTTTTAGTCGATTAAATTCAAAATGCAAAAGTACAACCTTTTTTCGACATGGCAAAATTTTTTTCTTCACCATGCCAAAAGTATCCCTATTTTCCCATCCATGGGTAATAATGCGAAACCACCCTACTATTACCCTAGAGAACCCCTACCATCCCCCTACCGCCCCTCTCCCCGCCCGCTCGTGTTCGAAATAAGTCATAGTGTTGATTTTATGTGCTTTAGCTCGTGTTTTAAGAAAATTTATAACTTTAATGTGAACGCGTATACGAAAAGTGTTGTACCTTTGCACCTTGTGTCCGCGAGGATACATTAACATAAATGAATGAAAATAAACCATTTAAACAAAAAATTAAACAAGATGAAGAAAGTATTTTTCGCTATGGCCGTGGCCGGCATGTTCGGTCTGGTTGCCTGCAACAACAACAAGCCCGCTGAAGAAGCCGTGGAGAACGCCGCCGAGACCGTCGAGGCTGCCGCCACCGAGGCTATTGACGAGACCGCCGACGCCACCGCCGACCTCGGCGAAGAGCTGGCCGACGCTGCCGACGAGGCCGTCCAGGAAGTCCTCGCCCAGTAAGCGCTGGTTGCTCGCAAGACACTTCCGCGGAGGCGCCCCGATCGGGGCGCCTCCGCTATTTTTTCACCCCCCTCCACACAATAAACCGACCGCCGGCGCGTTACCCCTTCCATGAAAACCTCACGCACCACCCTCCTACGCACCCTGGTCCTCCTGCTGGTGGCCGGGTGCCTGGTCTGCGCCTCGTGCAGCAGCAGCCCGCAGATGTACAAGCACAAGCGTAACACCGACTGCGGCTGCTAGCGTGGACGCCTCTGCCGCCGACCGCCACCATGCCATCCTCGGCCGCTACCTCCCGCAGGAGGCGGTCGAGTGGGTCTACCTCTACCTCAACCTGCACAGCGTCCACCTCCGCATCGCCCGCGAGCGGCGCACCAAGCTCGGCGACTACCGCGCGCCCTATGCCGGCCATCCGCAGCACGAGATTTCGGTTGGCGGCAACCTGCCCAAGCACCTCTTCCTCTGGGTGTTCCTCCACGAGGCGGCGCACCTCAACACACGCCTCTTCGCCCCCGACGCCGCGCCCCACGGCCACGAGTGGCAGGCGGAATACGCCCGCCTGCTGGCCGACCACCTCGAGTGGTTCCCGCCCGACCTGCAGCCCCTCATCGCGCGCTACGCCCGCCGCGTCCCCCTCAACCACACCCTCGGGCGGAAGATAGAGGCCGCCCTGCGCAACCTCGACCCGCACCGCGTGCCCTCACCCACGCTCGACCAGCAGCAGCCCGGCATACGCTTCCGCCTGAAGTCCCAGCCCGACCGCCTCTTCGAAGCCCTGCACAAACGACGCACCCGCTGGCTCTGCCGCTGCCTCGACGACGGGCGCGAATACCTCGTCGCAGGAGCAGCCGAAATCATCCCCGAATGTTAAAATATTTTGTAAATAGTTTTTTTTTCGTATCTTTGACCCCGTAGACAAATGCTGCAAATTGATTAAACTTAATATAAATTAAATAGTTACATCAAATATGAAAGTATTAGTTTTAAACTGCGGAAGTTCTTCCATCAAGTATCAGCTGGTCGACATGGCCAACAACGCCCAGGTGATGGCCAAAGGCCTCCTGGAGCGTATCGGTCTGGAAATGGGCGAGTTCACCCACAAGTGGAACGGCCAGAAGCACTACGAGCAGTTGCCCATCCCCAACCACACCGAGGGCATCAAGATTGTGCTCAAGGCACTGACCGACAAGGAAATCGGCGTCATCAGCGACCTGAAGGAAATCGGTGCCGTCGGCAACCGCGTGGCCCACGGCGGCGAACTCTTCAAGGAGAGCGTCCGCGTGGACGACAAGGTCATCGAGCAAATCAAGAGCCTCGAGCACCTCGCCCCGCTCCACACCCCCGGCAACCTCGCCGGCATCTACGCCATGCGCGAAGTGCTCCCCGGTGTGCCGCAGACCGCCGTCTTCGACACCGCCTTCCACTCCACCCTCCCCCCCAAGACCTTCCTCTACGGCCTTCCCTACGAGATGTATGAGAAATACGGCATCCGCCGCTACGGCTTCCACGGCACGAGCCACAAATTCGTCGCCGAGAAGGCCGCCAAGATGATCGGCCGCGACTGGAACGACCTCAAAATCATCTCCTGCCACCTCGGCTCCGGCGCATCCATCGCCGCCATCGACCACGGCAAGAGCTTCGACACCACCATGGGCCTCACCGCCCTCGAGGGCCTCGTCATGGGCTCGCGCTGCGGCGACGTCGACCCCGGCGTCATCCTCTACCTCCTCGACCAG
>Ga0256406_1002186_pt1 | contig 28629 bp, 18 predicted proteins | sample RumenRJG_03DNA_FD_185986 | JGI IMG/M metagenome (GOLD analysis project Ga0256406, IMG submission 185986) | Bovine rumen microbial communities from Lethbridge, Alberta, Canada - RJG_03 | ecosystem: Host-associated > Mammals > Digestive system > Stomach > Rumen | place: Canada: Alberta | collected... | reverse complement strand
AAATAGTTGTTGTTACCGGCTATCTGTCGCAGATGATTACAGAGTTTCTTGTGGCACGTTATCCACAATTAACTTTCCACTTCATTGACAATACTGACTATGCCAATACCAACAATATTTATTCGCTCTGGTTGGCTCGTCCGTTTGTAGATGGCAAGGACTTCATTTTGCTCGACAGTGATATTCTTTATGATGGTAGAATTATTGGACAGGTGTTGAGTGAAAAAGCGTCGATACTGACAGTCAGCAAACATCCGCTCGGCGAGGAAGAAATGAAAGTGGTGGTAGATGAAAAGGGTAGTATCGTCGAAATTAGCAAAACCTGTGACCCCGCTGCTGCGATGGGTGAGTCGGTTGGCATTGAGAAAATCAACGCGGACTACTCTGCGGCCCTATACTGCTTACTCGATACGATGATGAATAAGGAAGGACTTGTGGATGTTTTCTACGAGTTGGCTTTTCAACGTCTTATCCGACAAGGCTTCTGTTTTAAGGTAATGGATATTTCCAATTATTTTACCATTGAGCTCGACACAGTTGACGATTTTGAGAATGCGAAACATCTAATTCCAAAAGAACTTTTCTGAATGCTATGGCTAATTATGATATTCACCAAGTACATCAAGCCATCCTTGGTATCTGTAAGGCACTTGACAAGGTGTGTGCCGACCACAACCTTACCTATTATCTATGGGCTGGTAGTATGATTGGTGCCGTGCGTCATCATGGATTCATACCATGGGACGACGACATGGATGTTGCTATGCCAAGGCCTGATTATGATAAGTTAATTGCTCATTGTGCGGAGTGGTTGCCCAAACCTTATGAAATGGTTTGCGCAGAAGATGATGCTTCTTATCCCTTACCTTTTGCAAAGATACAGGATGCTTCAACAACGCTCATTGAACGTGCGCATCTGCGCTATCTCGGAGGCATCTATCTTGATGTGTTCCCTATCGATGGCGTCCCTGCCGGGAGAGTGTCTCGGCTTATCCATTTCGGACGATACGAGTACTACAAACGGCTGCTCTATCTCGTCCATCGCGACCCTTACAAACATGGGCATGGACCAAGTTGTTGGATGCCTCTTATTGTCAGACGCTTATATACTATGAAGGGCCTGCAGCATAAGATACGTCGATTGCTCCATAGTTGCAATTACGAACAAAGTCGATTGGTTGCTGACTACGATGACGGAAGCAAAGGAACAATGCTTAAGGAAATATTGGGCAAACCCACAAATTATCAGTTTGAAGGTTGCATGCTAAAGGGGGTTGAGCACTATGATGAGTACTTGACTAATAAATATGGAGATTATATGAAGCTGCCTGATGCCGAGCACCAGCGCCAACACAATTTCCATTATCTTGATCTTAACCATCCATATAGAAGCTATAGGCAGAGGGAATAACCTCATTGGTATGCTATATGTTGATAATTTCTAAGTTAACTAAATAATTATACGATTTAAAAACTATTCTTACTTTGTGCATTGGCTTTTCCAGCACTTTTTGCTTCGTCACAGACCCAATCATCAATGAATTCGTCGGCCATGCTGCTGTTTGATGCAAAGTAGACGGGCATCATCGCCGTTGTCTTGGGCGTGATGCGTCGCTCAGCATCGTTGAGGTCGAGTGTCAGTGTCTCGGGATCGATCTCGCAACTGAATCAAGGAGTGTAGCAGAAGACAACTAAAAAAGGCGCATCCGTCACATGTCATTGGCGCTATTGGCAAAATCATGTTCTGGATGCGCATTTTTTTGATTCCTTTGGGAAGCGTATCACTACGGTCCCAAATAGATACCTCTACCTGTACGCTTACAAGTAGATCAGTGAAAATTAACCTAATTTATTAACGTTCTCTTTTATTCTAGTAATAACAAGATGAGTCTATTTTATTCGAACGGGTTCTCCGTGGGATAAGGCAGGGTCTTGGGCTGGTTGTAGGAGACATCCTTCACGCCCAGGTATTTGAGCAGGTTGAACAGATGTTTGCCCACGTGGCTGAAGGCCACGGCACCGTGGTGTGGGAAGTGTTTCTCTACGAGCACGTGACGATAGAAGCGGCCCATCTCGGGGATGGCGAATACACCGATGCCACCGAACGAACGTGTACGTACGTCGAGCACCTCTCCCTCGGCAATGTAAGAGCGCAGCACACCCTCGGAGTCACACTGCACACGGAAGAAGGTGATCTCGCTGGGAGCGATGTCGCCCTCAAGAGTGCCACGGGTGAAGTCGGGCTTGCCGCCGTTCTCAAGCAGACGGTTCTGGATGAGCTGGAACTTAATGGCACGGTTGGCGCACATCTTGCACGATGGCGTATTGCCGCAGTGGAAGCCCATGAATGTATCGGTGAGGCTGTAGTTGTACTTGCCCTTGATATCGTCGTCGTAGATATACTGCGGCACGGAGTTGTTGATGTCGAGCAGTGTTACGGTGTCGTCGCTCAGGCACATGCCGATGTACTCCGACAGGGCACCGTAGATGTCCACCTCGCAAGCCACGGGAATGCCACGGCTCACCAGACGGGAGTTGACATAGCAGGGCTCAAAACCAAACTGACTGGGGAAGGCGGGCCAGCACTTGTCGGCAAAGGCTACGTACTGGCGTGCGCCCTTGTGCTGCTCAGCCCAGTCGAGCAGTGTCAGCTCAAACTGTGCCATACGGCGGCTCAGGTCGGGATAGTACTTGCCCTCACCCATCTCGGCGGCCATGTCCTTGCAGACATCGTCAATGCGGGCGTCACCCTCATGTTGCTTGTAGGCCACGAGCAGATCGAGCTCAGAGTTCTCCTCAATCTCTACGCCCAACTCGTAAAGACCCTTGATGGGTGCGTTGCAGGCGAAGAAGTCCTGTGGACGCGGACCAAAAGTGATGATCTTCAATCCCTTCAGACCAATCACGGCACGGGCTACGGGTACGAAGTCGGCAATCATCTTGGCAATGTCATCGGCTGTGCCCACAGGATAAGCGGGGATGTAGCCCTTCAGATGACGCATACCGAGGTTGTAGCTGCAGTTGAGCATACCGCAATAGGCATCGCCACGGCCATTGATCATGTCGCCGTCGCCCTCAGCGGCTGCCACGAACATGCAGGGACCGTCAAACTCCTTGGCAATGAGAGTCTCAGGTGTCTCTGGACCAAAGTTGCCGAGGAAGACAACCAGGGCGTTGCAGCCGGCTTCTCGTACTTCTTTCACAGCCTTCTGCATGTCGGCCTCGTTCTCAACGGTGGTGGGGCAGTCGAATATCTCACCCTTATAAGCCTTCACGATGTTCTCGCGGCGCTTGGTTGAAAGGGCAATGGGGAAACAGTCACGGCTCACGGCAATGATGCCGAGCTTAACTACGGGAATGTTGTTACTTTTCATTGTAATATAAGTTTTTTATGTTTTTGTATAGGATACTTTTGTTTATGGTGTAGTCCTTGATGCAGCCGCTGGGGTTAACACCCTTGGGCATAACCAGAGGACAACCTTTGATTGGTTTTGATGCAAAGATAATACAAGTTTTGGAAACGCTCATATGTTTTTTGTCGTTTTTCTGTATCATTTAACGAATAATACGTATCTTTGCAACATGGAGAAAACTATTGGCTATGATGCGAAGCGCATTGTGCGCAATGCATCGGGACTTGGCAACTATGGACGTACGCTCATCAACGATCTCTCGAAGCTTGATGTTGACACGCGACTCTTGCTTTATGCTCCCGACGAGGGGCGCAAGGAACTGCGGAAACAAATCGTCAGAAGAAACAACGTCGCCTTCCGCTACGCTCCGTGTCGCACACGCTTGGGCAAGGATCTGTGGCGCCGCCGTGGTATCGTGAAGGATTTGGTCAACGATGGCGTGCGGTTGTTCCATGGCTTGTCGGGTGAGTTGCCAACAGGTCTTTGCAAGGCCGGCATCCGATCGGTGGTGACCATTCACGATCTCATTTTCTTGCGTCATCCCGAATACTACCATCCGCTTGACGTGTGGCTTTACCGTAGGAAGTTCCATGCCACCCTCAAAGAGGCAGATAGAGTCATTGCCATCAGCGAATGCACCAAGCGTGACATCTTATATTATAGTCATTTTCCAGAGGACCGCATCGACGTGATCTATCAAAGCTGTAGCACGCGTTTTGCCCAACCTCTCGACGACGCCGACCGTCGTAAGCGGGAGGTGTGGAGCCGCTATGCGTTGCCTGAGCATTTTGTGCTAAATGTGGGCACTATTGAACCGCGTAAGAATGTGCTGCTGGCAGTGAAGTCGATGTCGCAGTGGCCTGAGTCGCTGCATCTGGTCATTGTGGGTCGCACCACACCTTATGCCCGTGAGGTGATGAACATTGCCCGACAGATGGGTGTGGCCCAGCGCGTGCATGTGCTCACCGATGTGCCCAATGACGATTTGATGGTTATCTACAAACTGGCCGACTGCTTTGTCTATCCTTCGCGTTACGAAGGTTTTGGCATTCCCATCATTGAGGCTATTCAGAGCGGTTTGCCTGTGGTTGCAGCCACACAGTCGTGTCTTGAGGAAGCAGGTGGCCCAGATAGCCTTTATGTCGACCCCGACGATGCCGACGGGTTGGCACATGCCATCGCTACAGCCATACAGGAACGGGACGGAAGGGTTGAGGCCAGCCGCAAATACGTAAAGCGATTTGAAAACACCAATGTGGCACAGCAAGTCGCTGAGGTCTACAATCGGTTACTGTAATTAGGAGTTTAGTAAATATCTTTCATGTGTTTTTAACTTTGTGGCTGTGATATTTGCCAGTGAGTCCGACATGGGCCGGAAATTTGCCAATAATGAGTGGCTCCTGTAACTAATTAGCTGTCAGTATTTTGTGTGATTTTTGGTCTGACAGTCGTCATTAAGATTCCTCAATAAGACTGAAAAGAGGTCGTAATTACGGCGTAACACCGACTCCATTTCGGCGTAACGGCAGCTCCATTTCGGCGTAACACCGATTCCTTTTCGGCGTAATGGCAGCTCCATTTCGGCGTAACACCGATTCCATTTCGATTTTTTTGGAATTTCATGAGGATTTCAATGAATTTCCTTCTCAAAACGATGTTAAAATCCTGTCGGTGTTTTGTAAATTATTTTCCCCAGTCCTTTTAAAAAAAGAAATCAAATAATATAATCCATACGCATCTACTTCACCAAAACATGTTAACTTTGCAAACGAAATAAAACGTCAACTATGTTTGAAAACGAAATAAGAAAATACGACGAAGTGGCGGAGGCATACAAGCAGACCATCATTGTGCCGATGGGTATGGAACAATTTCGTGAACGCAACGAGGTACTATTCTCCTGCCATAGCTGCGGTATTGAGGGCAATTCCTTTACCGTTGACAACACTCGTGAACTATTCGAACAAGGTCTTGGCTACTATCCTGTTGGTAAAACACTGCTGGAGTGCCAGGAGATGGGTGACCACTTTGCAGCCTACGAGTGGATGCACAGTCACCTTGACCATCCGTTTGATGTGACACTGCTGAAAGAAATAAATCGCTTGGTCACCCTTCATACGCTGCCTTACAAAGTTCCTAATGCGTCGCCCGGTGAGTTTACCACCGTGGACATGGCGGCAGGTGACACCGTGTTTGGTGATCACGAACTTCTCATTGCTCAAGTGCCAAAGCTCATGGAGTCAACGGCAAAGGCAATGGAGGAGAAGAAAGCCCATCCCATGATTCTTGCGGCAAGGTTTCATGGTTTCTATGAGTATCTTCACCCTTTCCGTGATGGCAACGGCCGTACGGGTCGTCTGATGTCGAACTTCATACTACTGCATTTCGACTTACCCGAGCTGATCATATGCAAGGAGGACAGAGAGGAGTATATCGGAGCATTGCGGCAAATAAGAACAGAAAACACGGATGAATATCTGATAAGCTTCTTCTTCAACAAAGCAATGGCACAAATGAAGAGCGATATGGAACAAAAGAAGAAGGCCAACCGCCCGATGTTCTTCTTTTAATGACTTAGAAGCATCAGCTCTGACGTCTTGACAGAAAAGTGTAGTAGTTCCCGCGCTTTGTGTCGGCCTTCATCATACTAACACGGCCCCATGCAACTTTCTTGCATGAGGCCGTGTTGGTATGAGGTGTAAAGGTTACTTTTATAAATTGACCACCACCTTCTTTCCGTTATGGATATAGATGCCACGCTGCGGCTTGGTCACCCGCTGGCCGGCAAGATTATACCAATAAGGGTCGGCCGCCTCATTCTTTTTTACGATAGGTGAGGTGATGGCGGAGGTGACGGCATCGCCGGCCTCCAGTTTGATACAGTCGTACATCATGCCGCCGTTGGAGCCGATGCCGCTCATAGTCAGTGTCAAGCGGTTGGAGCCTTTCTTGATGAGCGAGGCATTGAAGTCGATGACCTTCAGCCGGTGATGGCCACCTTGTGTGGCGCTACGGTAGATGGCGGCATCGTTGGAGAAGCCAAATGGTGAACCAATCTTCGTCCCGTTGAGCGCGCACTGCAATTTGGCACTGTTGGTGACACCGGCCAGAGAGAAGGTCAGATGGGCTTGTCCTGTATATGTTTTGTCGCTGTTGAACACAATAGTCCATGTGCCGTTCTGACACTGTGCGTAATACCAGTCGCTCTTTGGATTGCTCTGACCCATGGTATAGGTCAGTGTGGCCGGAACAAGTTGCCAGAGTCCGTAGGCACGGGCCGAGTCACTAATGCAGAAACCGTCGCTGCGGCGGTTGTTCTCTCCGATGAGCACCAGTTCGTCGGTATAGCGCACGGGTGTCCATTCGATGGTGCCGAGGTCGGTAGCGTGTTCACTGATGCTGATGTCGTCCTTCTCCAACTGCTCCGTGATGTCTCCCCGCAATGCATAAGCATAGAGCGCATAGCTGCCCTTGCGTACGCCTTTGAGCGTGAAGGTGCCATCGTCAGCGGTCTGCGCCCAATAGATGTAGCCCTTGCCCTGCGTCATGAGGTCGCCACCGGGCTGAGCCAGCACCACCATAAGCGAGTCGCTGCTGGAGTAATTGGTCAGATGAAGCTTTCCCGTCACGGTGGCCCGCTCGTCAGGAGTAGGGTAGAGGCTGTTGCTGAACCAGTTGAAGGGCCACTCCGACTGTTGTGTGGAAGCGACAGCCTTTGCGTCCGCCACCATGTAGTCGATGGTGTTCTTGCGGTTGACATAGATGAGGAAAGGACCGTAAATCTTCTCTTCGCCTTCGTCGTAATGCTGTGAGGAAGCTCCAAAGTGTTCTCCTTGAATCATCTGAATGGTGAGCGGCGATTTGGTATCGGTGTGCACGGTAAGTTCCTGGCGTGTGGGACCGCCGTTGAGCCACTCGTGAGAGCAGGGAATGTTCCACACTCCGATTTTGCGTGTGGGGTCGATGAGTCCGTGTACGCTGTCGTTGACAATCCAGTTGGCCCAGTTATATTTCGTATAGATAGAGCCGTCGGGCAACCGGAACGTGGCGTCTTGTATCTTCCCGCTTGTGTCAACTTTCTGCATGGTGGCCACCGTTGGCAGTGTGCCGCGCATGGTATTGTCGACATAGCCATAAGAGAAGTTCTCAGCCAGTCGAGTGCACACACGGGCTTCACGCAGGTTGACATCCGATGATTTCGACGTTCCCTTTACGATGATATAGGTGTAAAGTCCGTTGATCCCTTTCCTCATGATATAGCCCTGCGAGATGTTCAGGTCGGAGGTGTTGTCAGTGTAGAGCACCTCCACGTAGTCGTCGCTTTGCTTGATGATCTCTGCCTTTGAGAACGAGGGAGAGGTGTTGCTGGCTGCGGTGTAGTCGAAATAGATGCCGTTGCTCGACAACAGACTGTAGGAGCGCCAGTTCAAGGAGGAAACTCGGCCGTTGGAGCCCACCTTGGCAGTCACCACCCCGTTGGAGAGCGTGGCGTTACGTCCCGAGAGACTGATGGTACAACCATCGCCGGCCCATGCACTTGCCATATTGAGCAAGCACAAGGCCATCAACGAGGCTGCGTAGCGCGAAGCAGCAGTGTGGTGACGGACTGCTGTCGCTATCTTATTGAGAATACTTTTCATGATGGTTTTCTACTTCAAGATAACTTTCTGATGTTGATGGATGTAGATGCCTTGTTGTGGCTTGGCAACGCGTTGTCCGGCAAGGTTATACCAGTTGTCGTCAATCGGCTTTGCGTTATCGTTGATACCCTTGATGGCTGTTGCTGTGGCCTTGCCAGCCTCCTGGAGCACCCAGCGCAGGCGTGTGCGTGTGGCAAAGCCATTGAACGACGTGACTTGACCTCCCAGATTGTCGGCATCGACGGTGCCGATGCTCAGACAGCAGTTGTTGTCGGGCGAAGTATAGAGTGAGAAAGCGAATTTGCCGTTGTCGGTGCCATTGTATTTCGTGTAGAACGAAGCTATGTCGGTGGTTACCGAGGGGTGGTTGGTGATGCTGAGGTAACGGCCTGTCGCAACGTTCTTGGCGTAGAATACACCGTGGCTGAGTGTGTCGGCCGTGATGAACCATTGAGCAGCATGTTTGGTGAAGAGCGTATCAGTTGCTTCCTCAGCATCGGCCTTGCCCACACGGAACACCAGCGTTCCATTGGCATCCACAAGGTAACGGCGTTCGGTGGTAGAAGCAGCAGTTGCCGTACCGCTGTTGGGTGCTGTTCCATAGCTGTAGATGACGTAGTATTTGGTGGCGTCGCCACCATCCCATGCGAGGTTCTGCTTGGTCTTGAACAGTGCAATTTCGCCAGCCAGTGCCTTCTCTGTCGAGTCGATACCGGCCTGTGTCGCGCCGAGTCGTTTGTAGTTGCTCAGATAGCCTTCGGCACTTTCCAGGGCTGCGAGGAGTTGGTCGCGGGCTTCTTCGGGATAGCACAGTGTGCCACTGCCGTATTGGGCACCGGAAAGCGTCTTTTCGCCCTCGTCAATTGTGGCCTGCAGATTCTTGGTGTAAAGGCCGATGAGACGCTTACTGATGGGCTGGAATGTGAAAATCATGTCAGCCCGTGAGAGCGTTCCATTGCCCCAAAGCCATTGCGTGGCCGACTTTCCACGTAGCTGATACTCTTTGTTGTCAGGACTGTTGATGCGGAAGAATGCCAACGAGTCTTTTGTTCCCGACTGCTTGACAACGTAGTTGCCGACGAAGTTCACATGATACTTGCTGGTGAGCGTGTCGCTGGTATAGACGTAGCCCTTGCTATCGACTTTCGGAGAAAAAGTCTCGTTGGTGGAGTAAGCTCTGATGGAATAGAGTGTAGTGTCGTTGGTGTCGCGCTCGATGGTCCACAACAATGACGGATCCTGCCAGTCGAAGTTGGTGACCACACCGAGTCTGCGACTGCCGGAGGTCTCGAGCGGTTTGAAGTACTGTGGTGCTCCTGTCAGCGCAGCAGCAGAGTTGTAGAAACGGCTTGCATAGCTGATCATGCGGTAGAGCTTACCATCTTCGGGCACCAGTACCTTGCTGCCGGCCTTTGTGCCACCACCGGCCTGACTTCCTTCTGGCTCATTGATGCTCACTGTCGACGTGTAACCAGAGTAATGCGTGCCATCGGTAGTGCGCATGCGGAAGTAATAGATTTGCTCGGGGTCGGTATCCTTGATGATGTAGACCGATGACTTCGCATTGATGGAGTCTTTCTGTGTGAAGTTCTCTCCGTCGTTGCTCATCTCAATGAGGTTGGCCGTGGCTCGGTCGTCAATATTGGTCCAGGTCAGTGCAATCGTGGTGTTGTTGCCCATATGCGTTGCTTTGAGGGCTGAAGGGCAGAGCAGATAGGAGGTGACAGAAGCCAAAGAGTTGGCATATTCCTCGATATTGAGGTAGCCGTCGCCATTGCTGTCGATAGTGGCGTCGGATGCATCGTTAGGATTCAGTCCGTTGGCCTTCTCCCAATCGTCGGGCATTCCGTCTCCATCGCTGTCGGTGGGTGCTGTACCTCCGTCGAGCTGTCCGATGCCTCCCACATCCTCTTCCGAGTCGATGATGGCTCCGAGTGTGCCGAGGCTCTTAAGCTGGTTGATGAGGCGCTGGTCGTGTGCGTCACGCACCCTTGAGCATCCGGCCTGTTCAAGCACCGAATGATAGGCTTCCTCGGCACTCTCCACGGTCACGGCAGCTGTTGGCTCAAAGTGAGGATAGTCCATGTTGGTGCAGGAGGTGTTGGTATAAAGTGAGCCATTGAGCACACCGTCTTGGTTGCTGTCGAGCATGTTGCCGCTTTGATAGAGATGATCGGTGGCCGTCCATTGGCTGTACTTGCTCCCGCCGTTGGGTCCGGAGATGAAATAGTTGTTGATGAGGTCTTGGTAGTTGTCGGCACTCGAGTGACCGCCTACCACGCCGTTGCCACCGTTGTAGACGACGGAATTGACCATCTGCGCATAGCATTTCATTTTTGGGTTTCGGCTGTGGTTGTCAATCCACAGACAGTGGCTGATGGTCCAGTTGCGAGTGCCGTCGGTGATGGCTCCGAAGCGCTGCGGGTCGATGCCCTCAGAGATGATGCAGTATTGCCAAGTGATATTGTTAGCGTTTTTGATGTGAACATTATCCCACCGTCCCCACGAGATGGAGCAATGGTCGAGAATCACGTTTTCGGCATTGTCCATGGTGAGTGTCTCTGCGTCTTTAGCCATGTTGATGGATCCTCGCATACGGATATACCTGAAGATGATGTTCTGACAGTTGCGTATGAGCACTCGGTTGCCATAGATGGTGATGCCCTGTCCGGGAGCAGTCTGTCCGAGCACGGTGATATTGTTGTGTTTGTCAATGGCTACCATCTGTGAGGGATTGAGTTTGATGATGCCTCCGACGTCGAAGACGACGATGCGGTCACTGCCGTTGAGTGCTTCGGCCAGTGAGCCGGGTCCATCGGCGTTGAGATTGGTTACATGTACTACCTTTCTGCTGTCGCGCCCTCCGGTGGCCCAGGCGCCAAAGCCTTCAGCTCCTGGAAAAGCTACAGTCTGCGCCTGCATGGCCGTAGCTGCCATGGCCATAGCGAATGTGGCTAAGAGTTTGTGTTTCATATTTAAGATATAGTGTTGTTTAATGTTTGATAACTAATAACTCGCAGACTTATCGCTCATGAACTTACAAACAAAGAAGGACGAAGTAACTTGATGTCTCCGTCCTTCTTATGTGGTGTGATGGATGATACCGAAAAGTCTGTTGGTCGTTACAACGTCGCTGAATGGTGGACGTTGCTTGGGCTAACGTTCGTTACGTCATTACTTGACGAGCACCTTGCGTGTAGTGCCATCGCTCATCCTCAGGATGTTGATGCCACGCTGCATGTTGCCCAGCTGCATGCCGTTGACGTTGTAGATGGCTTTGACGGTGGCGTTGGCCTGTGAGTTGTTGATGGTCTTGATGCCGGTGGTCCACTGCTTGTAAGCCTCTGCAAGCTTCTCCTCTTCAGCCTTCGACTTCTCGCCCTCAGTCATGACGTAGATGTCGTAGCACTGGCAGCCGGAGTTGCCTGCTACATGGGCCAGACGTACGTATACCTCGTCGCTGCCCGAATAGAGTGCGGTGACCTTCGAGTATAGGCGCTGCGGATTGCTGATGATGATGGTGTCGCCTAAGGTTGTCCAAGTGGTACCGTCGGTCGAGGTCTGCAGAGCCATACGCTGTACGCTGCCCGTAGCGCTGGCGTTGCCGAGGAAGGTGACAATGCCGAAGGGGCCTTGGAACTTCTTGGTCGACTCGATGCGGGCGTTGTATTCGCCAGACATAAACTTATAGAACTGCACGTCGTATTTGGTGACAAGTGTGTCGAGGTCGGAAGCGGTAGCGGGGTTGTAGCCGCCAAGATCGCCAACGCTCTTACCGACAGAGATATTCTGCCAGAGTACAGACTGTCCCTGTGACTTGACAACCCACTCTGCCGTGGCATCGTCGGCAGGATAGACAGCAACTTCACGCTCAGGATAGACGGGTACTTCGACGCCATCCTCGTCGGTCTTGGTACCGATAGGATCCTTGGTCTCGTCGTACATGCTCACGGCGTTCTTGCCCCATGAGAACAAGCCGGCGCCATTGCTCAGACTGCTGTAGTTGGCGTCGAAGTGAGAAGCCTCGTCGATGTATACTTTGTCGTTCAACACGAAGATCTCCTTGTTGATGGTATCAGACTGCACGTATTCACTGCACGTAGCGAAAGTGGTGAGAGTGGCGTGGTCGCGGATGACAAATGGTGCGGTATACTTTATCGACATCGTGGTGTCGGCTGAAGCACCGAAGTTGTACCAGATCTGTGCGCCTTCGGTAGCGCAGCTGAGGGTCACGGTAGCCTTGTCGTCAGCCTGAGAGATGCTGATGCTGACGGGTTTGGTCTGCTCATACACCTGGAAAGTAGAGTCGGACACGGCGCTGAGGTTGTAGCCCTCGGCGCGTGCGATGGCCTTGACGGTGGTGGCAGCGTTGATGGTGAATGGAGCTTCGTATCTGGTTGAGGTCTCGGTAGGCTCGGTGCCGTCGGTGGTGTAATAGATGTCAGCCTTTGAGTTGGCATCGGTGATGGTGACGGTCGTAGAGAAGTTGCCGTATTTAGCTGAGAACTCGGGTGCGGGTGTAGACGTGATGTCCGTCTTTGAGTCAGCAAGCATTGTCACGGCATTGTTGAGAAGTGTCGTCGTGGCATCGCCCTCGTTGTAAGCGTCAGCCATGGCTGCTGCTGAATAAGGCAAGTAGAGATATCCGTTGTGATAGATGTTGTGGGCGTGGATGAGTACGGGCTCGGTGGCGCCGGCGGCAGTGGCAAGGATATCGTCGTCGGCGAAGTGATTGCCAAGCGTCACGCCTTCGACGCTGGTACCGTTGGTGAAGACGATGCCGCTCTGTCCTTCTGGCAGTCCGGCATCAGCAGCAGGGATGAGTGTCATGCCAGAGAATAACTGGCTTGAGCTCTGAGTGGTAGCTCCCATGCCGCCTTCTACGGTCTGTGCCTCTCCGTAGCCCCATGCCTTATAGAAGCCGGCATTGAAGTTGAGCACGGGGGTCCAGGGCATGGCGTCTTTGAGCACGCCTACGATGGCATTGTCTGCAGGAATGCCTGGGGCAGCGACGGTCACGTCGAAGCCACGCAGTGAGTCTGCCGTCACGGAGCTGATGTCGCCCGTGACATCGATGGCGGTCACGCTGTTCTTCTCGTTGGCGGTCAGCAGCTGATAAGTAGCATCGCCGTCGGTGGTGCCATTATAGAGGTAGCCGATCTTTGTCTTCTGACTGGTGGGATCGTCACCGTTGCCTACAATAATATAATAGATGTGGCAGCCGTTGGTCGAAGTGATGACGACGTCGGTGTAGTCGGTCACGTCAGGAGTATCGTCTGGAATAGGGAAGACGGCTTCATTAAAGGTTATAGGTGTAGCAGTACCTTCGGTCGGTTCTATGGTGGTGCCGTTGGCGCTTACTGTGATGCCACGGGCTTCGCTGTTCTTGTGCGACTCAATACCGATACGCACGTTCTGTCCTTTTTCGGCTTTGAAGGTGAGAGTCTTCTTCTTTCCATTGAGCCAGATATAGCTTTTGCCGTAAGGCCACAAGCCATTAGGACTGTCGGCAAACTCTTTCTGAGTGGCGTTGTAGGTGATGACGAAGTTACGGTCGCTCATGCCGCCTGGGGTAAGGCCCTCGAGTTCCTCAATGACCTTGGCCTCTCCGTCGACATAATACACGATGTTGCCATCGGCATTGGTGGCAATTGGCTTGCTGGCGTTCCAGTAGCTCTCGGTGCCGGGTTTGCCACCAGCCTTCTCATAACTGCGCCAGTGGGCAGTGCTGCCCTCGGCTCCGTTCTGTTCCATGTCGGTGGCCAGACCATTGACGGTCGCCGCACTGAACCCATTGCGGAAGTCCCATGTCTTTCTCACTTTCTGCGCATAGCTTGTGCCTATTGAGACAACGGCAAAAAACAATGCGAACGTAAATAATCGTTTCATAAGCTTTTAATTTTGATATGAATGAATTCGGTTCTTAAAGTGCCCCAAATATTATAGGACAGGAATTATATGCTATTTAGCTTTGATTGATTACAACAAATTTAGTATAAATTCTTTTATATGGCAAGTGATTTAACATTGTATGAAGAATAATTAACATTTTTATTTGACTTTTTCGTCATGGGCATGCTGTTTCTTCGTTCTTCTGTCTAATTCTTCTCATCTGGTCTTAAAAAAAATGACGTTTTTCATTCATGCTATCCAAAAATGCTTTACCTTTGCAATCAGAAATCACACAAAACTAACTTCAAAAAATGATATCTTTTGTTTTAGCATTAGTTGCTCTTATCGTAGGGTATTTACTCTACGGCAGATTTGTGGAACATGTATTTGGCCCAACTGACAATCCCACGCCGGCGGCCGCTCATCCCGATGGCATTGACAACGTGAGGATGCCGGACTGGAAGGTATACATGATTCAGTTTCTCAATATTGCCGGTACGGGCCCTATCTTTGGTGCCATCATGGGAGCATGGTATGGTCCTGCGGCTTATCTGTGGATAGTGTTCGGTTGCATCTTTGCCGGTGCGGTGCACGATTACTTCTGCGGTATGCTCAGCGTGCGCAACAACGGAGCCAACATGCCGCAGCTCGTGGGATTATTCCTCGGCAGCAAGGCTCGCTCCTGCATCCTGGTGTTCTCTGTGTTCTTGCTGCTGATGGTGGGCGTGGTGTTTGTCTACAGCCCGGCCCTTATCCTCAAGGACTTCGGTCAGACAGCCTTTTTCTGGGTGGTGATAATCTTCATCTATTATGTGCTTTCGACACTACTACCCATTGACAAGATCATTGGTCGCCTTTATCCTATCTTCGCTTTCATGCTTCTTTTCATGGCAGTGGCGCTGATGGCATATTTGTTTATCAAACAGCCCAATATCCCTGAGGTGTGGAACGGTCTGAACCATGCCAATCTCAATGAGAATCCTGCATGGCTGGGCACTGCCGATTACATGGCCAAGCAACCGCTTTTCCCCTGCTTGTTCCTTACCATCGCCTGTGGTGCCATCAGTGGCTTCCACTCCACGCAGAGTCCGCTCATGGCCCGTTGCATAGGCTCAGAACACAGTGGCCGTCGTATCTTTTATGGCGCAATGATTACCGAGGGCGTTGTGGCATTGATCTGGGCTGCTGTGTCCATGTATTTCTTCTATTATGGTGGTTGGCGCGAGTGCGTCAGTCAGGCAGAGGTCAACGATTTCATCAAGCAATTCTCGGGTCCCGACGGTCACACGCTTATTCAGATGTTCCAGGCTCCGCAGGTAGTGGAGAAGGTGTGCACAGGTTGGCTTGGCATGGTAGGTGGCATCCTGGCTGTATTTGGTGTGGTGGCAGCACCTATCACCAGCGGCGATACAGCCTTTCGCAGTGCCCGTCTGATTATTGCTGAGGCCCTGCACGTCGACCAGAAGAAAATGTCCAAGCGTGTGGCCATCGCACTGCCTATCTTTGCAGCCGCCATTGCCTTGCTCTACTGGCAGATTGAGAACAAAGATGGTTTCAACACGCTGTGGCAGTGGTTTGGATGGTCCAACCAGACGCTGGCTGTGTTTATGTTGTGGGCCATCACCGTCTATCTTGTACAGCAAAAGAAACTGTTCGTCATAACGCTCATTCCTGCCATCTTCATGACCATGGTCTGTTCAACATTCCTGCTCATCTCTCCCATGGCATTCCATCTGGGACCGACCATAAGCTACATAGGTTGTGGTATAGTCTTTGTTGTGGCAACGCTGTGGTTCGTCATTTGGTATAGAAAGTATAACAGCAACCATCGTTTATAATATAATAAGGTGACAAGTAGCCTTTAGCAAGAAAGCAAGCGTAGGCTTCGACCATCATCCATAATAAGCCCCGCCCTCTTCCGAATAAGTCGGAATGGGGCGGGGCTTATGAGTTGATCTGTTGGTTGTGTATTTGCTGCCAATGGCGAGTGGATGTTACATCCTTGCGCTCTTATTAATGAGCCAATTGTCAAGGATGACCATGGCAGCCATAGCTTCAACGATAGGCACAGCACGTGGCACGACGCAGGGGTCGTGTCGGCCCCGTACGTTGATGGTGGTGGGATTTCCTTGCAGGTCCACGGTGGGCTGTTCCATGAGGAGCGTTGCTACAGGCTTGAACGCAACGCGGAACCAGATATCTTGTCCATTGCTGATGCCACCCTGTATGCCACCACTATGATTGGTCGTGGTGGAGATGCGGCCGTTGTCGTTGACGAAGAGGTCGTTGACCTCGCTGCCACGGTGATTGACAATGTCGAAGCCATCGCCAATCTCAAATCCTTTTACGGCATTGATGCCGAGCATGGCGGCTCCGAGCTGTGCGTTGAGTTTCCCGAATTCTGGTTCACCCAGTCCTGCCGGACAGCCTTTGACGACGCAGGTTATCACGCCGCCGATGGTGTCGCCTTGATTTTTTACCTCCATGATGAGGTCTTCCATGGCCTTGGCTTTCTCAGCGTCGGGACAACGCACGGCATTGCTCTCTGTCTGGTTGAGGTCATAATGATGGTAATCGTTGTCGAGCGTGATGTTGCCTACTTGCGACACGTAGCCCTGAACAGTGATGCCGAGGTTGTGCAGTGCCAGTTTAGCCAAGGCACCACCTACACAACGGCTGATTGTGATGCGTGCCGATGAGCGGCCTCCTCCACGATGGTCGCGCAGGCCGTATTTCTCAAAATAGGTGTAGTCGGCATGAGAGGGGCGAAACAACTCACGCATGTTGTCGTAGTCGTTGGAGTGCTGGTTGGTATTGCGTACGATAAAACCAATGGGCGCACCCGTCGACAGTCCTTCGAAGATGCCACTGAGCAACTCCACCTGGTCAGCTTCCTTCCGCTGTGTGGTAATGCGGCTTTGACCTGGCCGGCGGCGTGACAGCTCATGCTGGATGAAGTCAAGGTCAATGGGGATGCCTGCAGGCATGCCGTCAACTACACCACCAATGGCGGCACCATGACTTTCGCCAAATGAAGTGAGCGTGAAGAGATTTCCGAAAGTGTTACGCATGTCTTTTCTGTTTAGTGTCTTTTTGCGTGATGATGGTACGAAGACTGTTCGATAAGTCGCCTGTTACCATTTACAAAGTTAACTAAAATATTGTCGCTTGCCTATGGATTGCGTTATATATTAGTGATTATTAACCCCAATCCCTTACAAAAGTGGCCTTGATGAGGACGGATGATGTAGAAATCATTATTTTTAGGTATTGTGGGATTAATAAGTTTCAACTAACTTTGCAATCGTAAAACAAAAAGCATACGTCTTCATCTTCAACTCGTGTGCTTTCATTTATAAATTAAAAACAAACAGATCATGGCTAAGACAATAGTTGTTTATGGTTCTTCAACTGGTACCTGCGAGACCATCGCGCAGACGATAGGTGAGAAGTTGGGTGCTGAAGTGATTAACGTTTCTGACCTTACTGAAGATCAGATAGCTGGTGCCGACAATCTTGTGCTTGGAACTTCTACATGGGGTGCCGGTGAGATGCAGGATGACTGGTACGACGGTGTCAAGGTGCTGAAATCTGCCGGGTTAACGGGCAAGAAAGTTGCTGTGTTTGGATGCGGTGACAGTGAGAGCTACAGCGACACGTTCTGTGGTGGCATGAAAGAACTATACGATGCTGCTGAGGCCGCCGGTGCCACGATGGTGGGCCATGTGAGCACTGATGGTTACAACTACGATGACTCTGATGCGGTGGTTGACGGCCAGTTCGTTGGTTTGGCATTGGACGATGTCAATGAAGATGACAAGACAGAAAGCCGTATCGAAGCCTGGCTTCCCACGCTAGGCTTCTGAAAAGTTTCTTAATAGAAAGCTTCATCATTAATAATAAGTCAAATCGTTCACAAATATGTCTGAGGTGCCCATAGAAATGAAGGTTCTGATGAACCACATCTACGAATACGAAAAAGGAGTGAGGCGCATGGTGCTATACACTTTCAATGCGCAGTACGCCGATTTCGCCTGTCGTAGACTCGCTAATCGGCATATTGACTACGTCATTCAGCCGGCAGGCCCCTCCACCATCAACCTCTTCTTTGGCCGTAAGGAATGTCTTGATGCTATCAGGCTCATGGTGACAAAGCCGCTCAATGAGCTTTCGCCGGAAGAAGATTTCATGCTTGGCGCCTTATTGGGCTATGATCTCACGATGGAGTGTGAGCGATATTGTACACTCAAAAACCGAACTTGCCATTGCGATAATTGTGTAAATGCACGGAGAGCGCTCCCACGCATGGCGATGACATCATGCCCGGTATAAGATAGTAAATTCATAATGTTTTTGTATAAAATGATATAGCCTCGCTGGGAAGCGGGGCCTTGTCATATATTAAGGATAGATATATAATGCGTAAGAAGGCAAGACAAAATGCAGATGCAATCGGCATGGCGTCTTGCCCTTTATCGTATTAGTTTCTTGGTGTGTTTCAATCCTTGATGCGTTTCAGGGCAATGCGGTCACCTTTGACATGCACACTCTCTTCATGTACGAGTGCTTCAAGGCACTTGGCTATGATTTTGCTGTCAGCATGGAGTTGTCGCAGTTCACTGATGCCATGTATCTTGTTGTCGCCTAAATAATCAAGGATGAGTCGTGTGGCAGCCTTTTCGGCATTGATGTCGTGATGGTTGGACCTGCACACGTCACAATGTCCGCAATCCTGGCTTTCGGTCTCACCAAAGTATCGCAAGAGTTGGCGGCTGCGGCACACCTTGTCGTTGGATGCATAGTTCACCATGGCATCGATGCGCTTGATATATTGTTCCTTGCGTTCGTCGTAGACCGACGGCGAGAGGTAGACATCGTCCTCACGGTCGCGCAGCCATGTGATAAACGGCTTCTTGCGCTGAGGTATGAAGTTGACGATGTGACGGGTGCTGAGCGTCCTGAGCACTTGGTACACTTCCTCTTGTTTAAGCTGGCAGTACATGGCGATCTGTGCCTCCTCAATGTGCTGGTAATCGGTAAACAGTCCTCCGTAAAGCCGCAAGACTGCCGTGATGACCTTTTCTTCGGTACCATTCAGCTCTTCCAGTCTGTAGAGCTCGTTTCTGTCTAACGTAATAAGCAGTCTGGCACTTGAGTCGGGTGCTGTCTCATAATGCAGGTAACCGGCATTGTCGAGCAGGTGGAGGGCAGCGTCGACAGTGACTGGATAGTAGCCGTAGGTGGAGCAGAACACACCGATGTCGAAGGAGAAAGTCTGTCCTTTGCCACTGCCTGTCCCAATCTGATAGAAATAAGCAAGATGGTTGTACACATCATTAACATATTCCTTTGGAGGGAAATTCTCTTCTACGCGTCGGTGCAGCGTGCGTGCGTCATTTCTGTTCCACAACAATACGGCATATGCTTGCTGTCCGTCGCGGCCAGCACGTCCTGCTTCCTGGAAATAGGCTTCTATTGAATCAGGACTGTCGATATGGAGTACCATTCTGACATTGGGCTTGTCAATGCCCATGCCGAAGGCGTTGGTGGCAACGATGACGCGCTTCTGGTCTTGCTGCCATTGTTTCTGCCGCTCGTCGCGGGTCGTGTGTTCGAGCCCGGCGTGATAGAAGGTGGCGGAGATGCCGTTCTGTTCGAGGAGCACAGCCAATTCCTTGCACTTCCTCCGGCTTCTTGCATAGACGATGGCACTGCCCGTGGTGAGCTTGAGAATGTGGATGAGCTCAGCCGGCTTGTCATCGGTGTAGCGCACGACATAGGTCAGATTGCTGCGGTTGAAGCTCATGCGGTACACATTCTTCTCCTTAAACAGCAACCGCTCTTGTATGTCATCAACCACCTGTGGCGTAGCGGTGGCGGTGAGGGCCAGCACTGGCGCCTCGGGTTTGATCTTACGAAGGTCAGCAATGTGCAGATAGGCGGGACGGAAGTCGTAGCCCCACTGACTGATGCAGTGGGCTTCGTCAACGGTGATGAAGCTCACCTTCAGATAACGTAGTTTGGCCAGGAAGAGTTCCGACGACAATCGTTCGGGTGAGACATAGAGCAGTTTCATGTCGCCCAAGATGCAGTTGTCGAGCGTTTTCACGATTTCTGCACGACTCATGCCGGAATAGATGGCAGCTGCCCTGATGCCCTTCTGACGCAGGTGATGCACCTGGTCTTTCATGAGCGCAATGAGCGGGGTGACTACGATGCAGGTGCCTTCCTTAGCCAGTGCCGGTATCTGAAACGTGATACTCTTGCCACCGCCCGTCGGCATGAGACCGAGGGTGTCGCGTCCGGAGGCAATGCTCTTGATGATGTCGGGTTGGATGCCACGAAAACTGTCGTAGCCCCAATACTGTTTGAGAATTCTTAGAAACTCATCCATGGCTGTTCGGAAGGAAAATATGAAGAGGTTGTATCAGAGTTTTTCCACTTTTGATACCCCCTCTTCGTCAGAAATGCCTTATGCTATTCTCAGCCTTGCGCTTATGCTTTATAGTTATCCTCCAGATTCTCGCGCTCTGTGGGCCTGATATCCTCAATCTGCAGTTGCACGAGGTTACGCTTGAAGATATTGTCTTCAATGGTGTATGCGATGTCGAATGAGCGCTTAGACTTGATATAGCGTGCGGAGGCGCTCTGCCCGAAGGCAATGCCATTGACTACGGTGCCCGACTTAGAGTCGACGAGCTCGAGCTTTATATGTTCTTGGGTGCGTCCCACGACCTTGCTGGTGCCATAGTCATAGACCCCGATGGTGCAGAACATCGGCTTCTCGTTGCCTGGTCCGAAGGGAGCAAAGCGCTTCAGGTCGTTGTGCAGCCGTTTGGTGATGTCCTTGAAGTCGATCTCGGCATCTATCCTCAGGTTTGCCTCGGTCTGCTCCGGCTGAATGTGCTCTTCCACATAATGCTGGAAGCGGCGTCTGAACTCGGGCACATCTGCCCAGCGCAGTGTCAGACCGGCGGCATAGGTGTGGCCTCCAAAGTTGAGTAGCAAGTCACGGCAACTCTTTATGGCCGAGTAGATATCAAAGCCCATCACTGACCGGGCCGATCCTGTAGCCAAGTCGCCGTCGCGGGTAAGCACTACGCAAGGGCGGAAATAGATCTCCGTGAGGCGTGAGGCCACGATGCCGATGACGCCTTTTTTCCAATGCTCGTCGTAGAGTACGATGCTGGCGTGATGGCTCTGGCTCTCGATGCGCGATACGATCTGGTTGGCTTCTTCGGTCATCTGCTTGTCGATGTCCTTGCGCTGTTCGTTGTACTCGTCAATGTGCCGGGCCTTGTTCAGTGCGGTGTTGAAGTCTTTCTCCACCAGCAGGTCAACGCTCTCCTTACCGTTTTCCATACGCCCAGAAGCGTTGATACGCGGTCCGATCTTGAAGATGATGTCGCTCATAGAGATGTCGCGCCCGCTCAACCCGCAGATGTCAATGATGGCCTTAAGACCTACGCTCGGGTTTTGGTTGAGCTGCTTCAGACCGTGGTAAGCCAGAATGCGGTTCTCATCGATTACCGGTACAAGGTCGGCGGCGATGCTCACGGCACAGAAGTCGAGTAGGGGAATGAGACGTGAGAAAGGAATGCCATTGTTCTTGGCAAAAGCCTGCATGAACTTAAAACCCACGCCACAGCCGCAAAGATGCTTGAACGGGAAGGTGTCGTCGGGCCGCTTGGGATTGAGAATGGCTACGGCATTGGGTAGCTTGTCATCGGGCATGTGGTGGTCGCAGATGATGAAGTCGATGCCAAGGCTCTTGGCATAGTCAATCATGTCGTTGGCCTTGATGCCACAGTCGAGGATGATGATGAGCTTCACGCCGGTGGATTTGGCATAGTCTATACCTTTTTGGCTGACGCCATAGCCTTCGTCGTAACGGTCGGGAATGTAGTAATCAATATTGGAATAGAACTGTTGTAAAAACTTATACACCAGTGCCACAGCCGTGCACCCGTCCACGTCATAGTCGCCGTAGACGAGTATGCGTTCCTTGCGCCCCATGGCATCATTGAGCCGATCGACGGCCACATCCATGTCCTTCATGAGAAAGGGATTGATGAGGTCGGCCAGCTGAGGCCTGAAAAAGCGCTTCGCGGCACTTTCTGTAGTGATGCCGCGGCGGATGAGCAACCGTGTGAGAATAGGGCTCATATTGAGCTTCTCACTGAGCTCATGGGCTTGTCGCGTTTCGTCTGGTGATGGTGGGTCATACTTCCATTTGAAATGCATTTTTAATCCTTTTTTCTTTCTGCAACAAAGATACAAAGATTTCAACACATAAAAAAACTTTCAGCGTAAAAACTACCAAATAATGTAAGCTGAAAGCATCGTGGGAGATTGTGTTTAATTATGGTATATTCTGACAGATGACGGGTGGAAAAAAGAGAAAGGCCAAATGCATGTGTGTTGCAGCTCGGTTCATGCATTTGGCCTTTTACTATGGATTGATGCGGCGTATTGTTAGAATCCGCACTTCTTTCTGATGTCTTTTGGCACTGCGTTTTTGTTGACCATGAAGTCCATGGTGTTGGCTACAATAAAGTTCTTGGTCATGTACCAGATACCTTTGTAGTCGCCGGTCTCGCCCCAGGAGTTCTTTACCATGTAGTACTCCTTGCCATTCTGGTCTTTTGCGATGCCGTAGATCAGCATGCCGTGGTCGTCGGTGAGCTCCCAGTCATCGTAACGTTCCTGGCGCATCTTCTGTGTAGGCTCGATCTCAGGCACGTTCACGCCCAATGAGTCAACGATGTTCTTGCGCTTGGCTGCGCTGAGCTTCAGCCAATGGGCCATGTCGCTACCGTCCATGTTGGCCACCTTCTTGGTGTCGTACATATAAGCCAGGCCGGTGCGGGTAAAACCGTCTTCCGAGACATCGCCGCCCCATGCCACGGTATAGCCGTTCATGATGGCGTTGTCGATGATTTTCTCAAGGCAGTCAATTGGAACATTCCATGACAGCGGATTGCGCCAGTTGTCTTGTACCTCTACAGCGAAAGCCGACCAGAATGGATGGTGGGTATACGACGTGAAGCTCACGTAGTTGTTGCAGGCTGCGCTGTCAAGTCCGATGTAAGCGGCGAAGCTCTTTGGAGTGAAGGTGCGGCCTTCGTAGGTGAACTGCTTTGGGGTAGCACCGAGATAGGAGTCAAGGATGCCCTGCAGTCCGTTCTTCCATGCTGGAGAGAGCTTCTTGGCGTCGCTCTTGGCGATGGCTTCCACATACGGGGTCATCACGTTGAAGAACTCGTTGAAGTTGAAAAGGGAGTCGCCATACTGACTTCCCGTCTTTGCCATGGCAGTCTCTGGGCAGATGCCATAGTGCTGTATGCAGAAAAGGGGATCGTAAGCACTGCCGCCTTGTGAGAACTGGCAGTCACCATGCAGGCGCACTACCTGAATGGCTCGGTCCATATATGTTTTGTTGGCAACAAAAGCCTCGGCCAAATCGTAAGTCTTACCAGTGGCCTTGAGAATTTCAGCCTCGAAGAAACTGAGTGTTGAGTAGTCCCAGCAGGTGCCTGAGCGATTCTGGTTCTTGATGCTCGTAATTGGGTTTTGCTTGATGACTGTAAATACCGGTTTGTTCGGATTGACGCTGTCTTTTTTGGTTGTTGTCGATGCGTTGGCACTGAGTACACACACTGCAGCCAGTGCCAAGACGATGGTTTTCTTCATTCTTTAATGATAATTTTTGTTCGTTTACGGCTGCAAAGTTAGTCAATTTTGCTTGATTATGCAAAATTGACTAACAATTTTTTAGTTATTTGCCATAAATTCTTCGATATCTTTCGGATGGTAGGGTATTCTGTCCTTTCCGATGAAGCGGCAACCGTCTTTAGTGATGAGCACATCGTCCTCAATACGGATGCCTCCGAAGTCCTTATAGGTCTCGAGTTTGTCAAAGTTGAGGAACTCTTTGCAGTGTCCGCTTGCCTTCCAGTCGTCGATGAGGGCAGGAATGAAATAGATGCCGGGCTCGTCGGTCACCACGAATCCTTCTTCCAGTCGGCGGCCCATGCGCAGGCAGTTAGTGCCAAACTGTTCGAGGTTGGGTCGTGTCTCCTCGTCGAAGCCTACGTTGATCTGGTCGAGGTTCTCCATATCATGCACGTCAAGGCCCATCATGTGTCCCAGTCCGTGGGGCAGGAACATGGCGTGTGCTCCGGCTTTCACGGCTTCCTCAGTGTCACCCTTGGCCAGTCCCAGTTCCTTAAGGCGGTCGAACATCAGTCGGCAGACGGCAAAGTGAACGTCGGCATATTTCACACCGGGCTTGGCCACCTTGAGCACGTAGTCGTGACAGGCTTCCACGATGGAGTAAATCTCCAGTTGCCGCTGCGTGAACTTACCATTGACAGGATAGGTGCGGGTATTGTCGGAGCAGTAGTGCTCCATGTTCTCGCCACCGGCATCGCAGAGCACGAGACGTCCACTCTCCAGTTTGGCCATTGAGGGGTTGCCGTGCATGATCTCGCCGTGCTGGGAGTAGATGGTGGCGAAGCTCACCATCGAACCATAGGAGTGGGCTACGCCGTCGATAATGCCGGCCACGTATTTCTCTGTCAGGCCGGGCTTTGTATTGCGCATGCCGGCAGTGTGCATCTTATAGCCGATGATGGCTGCGTTTTCCAGTTGTTCGATCTCTTCCGGGGTTTTGGTGGAACGCATTTTCACGATGGCCTTGATGAGCGGCATGGAGGCGCTCTCCTTCTGCTGGTTGGGATGGATGCCCAACAGGTCGAAGATCTGAAGCTTGATGTCGAAACGATAGGGAGGCAGGAAGTGGATGGTGCGGTGCTGGCTCATGGCGTCGTTGCAGATGGTCTTCAGGGCCTTCATTGGTGCAGTATGGGCCACACCCACCTGGGCGGCCATGTCGCTCACACTGTCAACCGAACCATACCACACGATGTCCTCAATATCAATGTCGTCACCCACAAGCGTCTCGCGGTCGTTGTCGATGTCGATGACACCCACGAGACCGTCACGCTGCTGTCCGAAAAAATAAAGGAAGGAGGAGTCCTGCCTGAACGGATAATAGCCGTTGGAAGGATAGTTGGCGGGTGAGTTGTTGTTGCCAAACAAAATGATAATTCCGCTCTTTACAAGCTTCTTAAGCTCGGCGCGACGGCTGACGTAGGTCTCTTTTCTGAACATAGTAAAGAATCTTTGAATACTTTTATTGCAAAGTTAATGACTTTCCAAGAGAAATGCTTACTTTTGCAAGTAAAATTATATTTCTTTTATGCAGATTGATACTCATTCAACCGGATTGGTGCTTGAGGGCGGTGGCATGCGCGGTGTTTTTACCTGTGGAGTGCTCGATGCTTTCATGAAGCACCACCTCTATTTCGACTATGTGGTGGCGGTGTCGGCGGGCGCCTGCAACGGCATGAGCTATATATCCCGCCAGCCGCGTCGCGCACGTTTGTCCAACATTGACATGCTGGCTAAATATAATTATATTGGTCTGCGTCATTTGGTGACGCAAGGTTGCATCTTCGATCAGAAACTGCTTTACGACCGTTTCCCCAACGAGCTCATCCCCTTTGACTATGATGAGTTCTTCCGTCATGCAGATGGCTTCGAGATGGTCACGACCAACTGCCTGACGGGTCGGTCGGAGTATCTTCGTGAGACACAACGCAATCGTCAGCGTGCCATCGATATCTGTAGGGCTTCCAGCAGTCTGCCTTACGTGAGTAAGATCGTAATGGTCGACGGGCAACCCATGCTCGACGGCGGCATCATCGATTCTATTCCGGTACAGCATGCCATGGCTACGGGGCATCCGTTCAACGTGGTGATCTCTACTCGCAACTATGGCTTTCGCGAAGATGGATCCGACCGTAAGATACCTTATTTCATTTATAAGAACTATCCAAGACTTCGGGTGGCATTAAGCCACCGCATCAAGGCATACAATACGCAGTTGCAGATGGTAGAGGATTTGGAACGCCAGGGACGCATCATCTGTATTCGCCCTAAGCGGCCTATGGAGGTAAGGCGCATCGAGAAGAATGTGGAACGGCTTGAACGGCTCTATGAGGAGGGCTTCCAGCTGGGCGAAGAGTTTGCCGTCGGTGTCAGATAAAGTTTGACAGACAGTCGGGACGACAAACTATTGCGACCGTCACGCACAACTGTGGCGGTCGCTTCACATAATTGTGGCGACCGTTTCACTTAATTGTGACGGCCGCCACGCTTTGACATATGGCTGGAATCTTACAGTTCCAACGCAAGCTTGACCGTGACGTTACGTCCCATGTTGTACAGTCCGCTGCGTCCGTTTGCCTCATTTATGCCACCTATATATTTCAGTCGGCTGAGATGGCTTTGGTAGGCACGGTTGAAAAGATTGTCCGCAGTCACGGAGAGCGTTGCGTGATTGCGGCCGTGTAGTTTAAGTGCAGTGCCGGCTGTCAGACCGAACAGCGTGTATGAGGGTGTGGCCGTCTCTGTGCCGCCGAGTGCATAATAGTGGTTTTGCCTCAGGTTACACTCCATGTTGGCCGCTACATAGGTATGATGAAGGTGCTGTCCGTCTTCTATAAGGGTATATCGCAGCTGTGCTTCCCATCGGGGAGCAGGTGTCATGGGCAGGTACTTTGAATCGTGTGGCTGGTGCAGTTGCGCGCTGTTGACGTAGGAGAAAGTGTTTTGCCAGTGAAGGCGAGCGATAGGGTGTATGTCGATGAGGGCCTCGCCGCCTAACAGCCGTGCCGATCCCTGCGTGTATTGATAGACGGGCACGTTGTTCTTGGTTTGATTGGCCAGACGGGCACTATAGATGTAGTTGTCGATAAAGTTGGCGAAAAGGCTCAGTTGTGCAGTGAGCCAGGCAGAGGTATAGTCTGCACCAATGTCGAACTGCCAGCTGTGCTCCGCCTTGAGGTTACCGTTGCCCAAGAGGTATTGTTGGGTGCCCTCGTGTACACCATTGGCCGACAGTTCTCCGATGTTGGGTGCACGGAACCCTCGTGCCGCATTCATTCGGATGTTCAGTTGGCTGGTCGGATGCCACACGGCTCCTACACTGCCGGACAGACTGGTGAAGTTGCGCGATAAGCTGCTGAAGAGGTCATCCAACAGGAAGGTATGTACATGGCGATGGTCGAGGCGCAGGCCGCCCGACAGCGTCCAGTCGCCTGCCTTATAAGAAGAGGTGGCATAGGTGCCGATGTCGAAGAGCTGGTAACCGGGAATGAGATACTCATCCCCTTTATTGAGATTGCGTTGCCACATGCCACCTACGCCGATTGTCATCTTCCAGGTGTTCTGCTCGGGTAGTGACAGATGGAGGTCGTAGTTGAGGGTATGCAGTTGCATGTCAAGGCCGGGTGTCTGAGCGCTCTCTTCATATTCCTGTCGTCTGTTCTGTTGGTAGCCGATGAGTGTGCTCAGCGTGGCATTTCCGATGTAGAAAGCATTGTCGCTCACGGTTTTGTAGTGGTGTACCTGTTGAAAGGGGAGCGTCTTGCCGTAGTCGGTGCTGTGGTCGTTGCGCTCGCCTTCAGCAATACCTGGTGTCAGGTGGAAGTAGCTGAGTTTCAGGTGAGAGTATCCCCAATTGCCGTTGTAGCCGGTGGAGGCTTCAGCGGCGCGCTGTCTGAAGCGTGTGCCGATTACATAGTGGTCGAGGGCATTGTGGTAGTCGTGCGCCATCTTGTCAGACCACCGTCCGCTGTAGAGCCAGCCGTTGGTGTTGCCGCGGAAGTTGACAGAGTAGCCAAACAGTCCTGTATTGCTTTGATATTCTGTGGTTGCACTGGCTGCTTGAGTGTTGCGGGCCATCATCGGGTCGTCATGGAGAATGATCACGCCTGCCATGGCATCGCTGCCATACATGAGTGATGCAGGACCTTTGATGATCTCAGCCGACGATATGCTCTGGTCGTCTACTTCAATGCCATGCTCGTCGCCCCATTGGTTACCTTCCTGTCTGATGCCGTCGCTGACCACGACGAGCCGGTTGAAGCCCAGTCCTCGGATGACGGGTTTGGAGATGCCGCCACCGGTCGTGATCTGAGCTACGCCAGGCTGATGGCTCAGGGCGTCGATGATGTTGGTGGAAGCCGTTCCTCTCAGTTGGTCGGCCGTGACAACGCTCTCGGGAATCGGGGCGTCTCTCTGCACTGCTCTGCCCGTGAGCCCGGTCACAACAACTTCGTTGAGCATGGCATTGGACTCCTGCATCACAAAGTCAGCCTTCGTTGTCTGTGTGAGATCAACCTTGCGCAGAATAGTCTGATGACCGAGATAGCTCACCTGCAGTGTCAGAATGCGTCTTGGCAGGCTTGAGAAGGAATAGTTGCCGTCGGCATCGGTGGTTGTGCCTTCGGAGAGTTCGGGAATGGTGATGACAACGCCCACCAAAGGACTGTTGTCTATTTTGTCGGTTACTTTGCCGCTGAGATTGCTCGTGGGACCACTCGGGATGGGATCAGCCACGGCCACAGCATGTGCTGTCAGGCACATCAATGCGCCCAACAACAGATATAGATATTTTCGCATCGTTGAATATTTGTTGTAAGATGATGATGAATAAAAGATGGTCTTCTACGCTATTGACAGGTCGTAGAGACATGTCAGCATCTTACAACGGGTGGGGCGCGGCCAAGTTGGACCAGCTGTGGACGGATGACAATCCAATTGATGCAGCGCGT
>Ga0256406_1002182_pt1 | contig 28654 bp, 20 predicted proteins | sample RumenRJG_03DNA_FD_185986 | JGI IMG/M metagenome (GOLD analysis project Ga0256406, IMG submission 185986) | Bovine rumen microbial communities from Lethbridge, Alberta, Canada - RJG_03 | ecosystem: Host-associated > Mammals > Digestive system > Stomach > Rumen | place: Canada: Alberta | collected... | reverse complement strand
GAAGATCTCGTGCATCGGCGGGAAATGGAGACTGAACGAGGTCACCAAGGCCCAGAGGGAACTCTTCGAAGCTCTCGGGGTAAAAATCCAATGAACCCCTTGTTATCAAATCGATGCATAAGTGAGGTTCGAACAGTATGTGGCCGCTGCCCTAAAAAGTGCTGGTTAGAAGAATGTAAAATGGACAGGAATGACTGGCGATAAGGGGTGCGATGTGATCTTTGAATGTACAAGAAAAAAGATCGAGTATGGTGAGTATATGTGGGAAGATGATCGTGTGATAACACGCCCCATCAAAGTTGCAGTACAATGTAAATATCGCACTACCACAGATGCTAGTAAAGATGTCATAAGTGAGACCAGGGCCGGACAAAAGCTAAATGGTTGTAATGAGGGGATGTGTATAGTTACGACCAGGTATAGGCCTGATGCAATACAGCTTGCAAAAAAAGAGCATATTACATATTACGATGGTGTAGATTTCTATGAAAATGTCCTGAAAAAAGCCCGTAGAAAAGGATTCAAATATTGAGAAATCCGACTGATTGCCGTTATGTGGTGAAAATAGAGCATATTTTCAATTAAAAATATACATTTGACTTCGCATGATAATGTACGGGATTATCCCCCAAAATGGGGTATAATGTACCTTCGATTTTTCTGTCTGGCTAATGCTATAAGCGGTTCCCGGCGGGCCCGCCTGCCGCATTCTCATTACACCGAACAACGGAAGATCTCTCGTTTTATTGTTCCTTTATTATTCCCTCGGAAGGGAATCAATAGGGAATCGATCTAGGTTCATCTTTTCCTGTCAATTCGGTCTTTAACAGCCCAGGAACCTGATTTATTGGAACCGATGCGTTCGACCAATCCCATCTTCTTCATCTTGGAGACAGTTTTTCCGACGTACGATCTGCTCATGCCTGATAATGAGGCGATCTTCGTCAGTGTGTAATCAGGATGGAGCCTCAGTGTATCGAGGATTCTTTTCTCGTTCTCGGTGAGAGTGGGCATTTCAGACCTGAAGGATGCTGCGGCACGCTCTCTGGTGAATTCCAGTGTTACCACGATCCCGGAATTGGACAGATGGATGGAATCTTTGCCGTAATGGCTTATTATGACAGGGATTCCGTGGCCGGTATGCTCTGACATACGCGTCGAGATGAATATACGCATGAGAGATTCGTTGACAGGCATGCTCCTGCCGGAATAGAATTCATCATCGCTCAGCCAGTACGGCTTTCCGCCGTAGGATATGATCTCCATTCTGTCATCGAATATGTGGACCGCAGGAGGTATCATGTTAACCCAGTAATTATGCACGCAAGCATTGATCCAAGCTTCCCTGAATGCCGTCATGCTGAATAATTTCTGTTCGATGCGTCCCTCAGGCCGGATATCCACGAATGTCTCGTTCAGGGATTCCACATATCCGATGACATCCCGAACCTCCAAAAGCAGGGAATGCCCGGAGAATTCCTTCCTCATTGACATGAAAGTTCTGTCTTTTCCTCTGAAGATGACGACTGCCAGAACAGCAGGGTTCTGATCGGAAAGGAGCTGGCCCTGCTGGTTATATTTCCCTTCAGAGTTCAGGAGTTCGAGGCTTTTGTGCAGATTTTCATCATCTTTGGCATGCAAGCCGTTTTCGTTCAGCAGGTCACAGAGTTCTCTGAAGCTCAGCTCCTGATTGCTGGATGTTGTCTGGATCAAATTATCTCCAGAACTCATGAACATCTTTCTGAGCTCGGACATCGGCACCTTACGGTCTTCCTCTCCTGAACGGATGAATATTGATCCGCGGCAGGCATACGGCCTGTCTGTGCCTTTTGCAGAGACGGATATGTATTTCTTTCCGTCATTAGACGAGTTGACCTCCACCTTTGCGATGATTGGAGGATCGACCATATTGTTTATTGCCTGAGATATGCTCTTCAGGGTGTTCCTGCCGACGTCTTGGCCAATGATTTCGCCTTTATCGTTTACTCCGAAGTATACTGTTCCGCGGCCGTTCTTATTGAGCATCGCGGTCAGAGAAGCAAGTCCCTTTTCCAGTTCTGTAGTGCTCTCCTTGAATTCTCTGAACTCGTCTTCCATGCCGAGATTTTCAGAGATTTTTCCTTCGGTGTCCATTGATAAAGTGTAATTTATTGTTCCTTTATTATTCCTTTTATTGTTCCTTTATTATTCCCTCTAAAAGTAACCAATAGAGAATCAATAGGATTTTTCCGACGGAGAGAATTTTTTTATCATATGCTGTTCGACTGTGTCTGGCACTTCATCGTGCCTGATATCAGAGGAGTCCACGTATAGGCAAGTATAGTGTTACGATTTTAATATCGAGGACAGGAAAATGCCAGGGAATCCGCATATCAACAGATTCAGACATATCATATTTCATGCACGAACTCTGAATTCAATTTCGGATAAGGGTTCATGGTTTTCGTCCGCGAATATCGACGTCTTGTGTCAATCTATGGCATCGATGAGACTCGGATGCAATCGCTCATATACCCGCAGATTTTCATGAAATGCCGTGTCCTCAGTTACGCTTGAACCTTTGAAGGATTCGGATCGCGAGCAGTTCATAAAAGACAACCAGGAAGCTTTCAAATACGGTGCAACCGAGGAGTTCGGTCTCCGCGACAGTCATTTCGAAGAACCCGGAGAGACGATATCCAGGAAGACCATCGAGGAGTCCCTGGATCACGGCACCGCATACAGGATCATGCTGGACGGCAGGCCCGTAGGAGGGGCCATAGTGAACGTGTCCGGAGACAAAGGCGATCTGGATATCCTGTTCGTCTCGCCCGGGGAGCACAGCAAAGGGATAGGGTACGAAGCATGGTGCTGCATCGAGAAGGCATATCCTCAGGTGAGGGTCTGGGAGACATGCACTCCCTATTTCGAGAAAAGGAACATCCATTTCTATCTGAACAGGTGCGGTTTCAAAATAACCGAATTCTTCAACGCGAACCATCGCGATCCTGATAACCCAGATGATGATTTCGAGATGTTCCGGTTCGAGAAAAAAATGTACTGATAGCACCTTGAATGAGCTGAACAGCGATCAGTTCAGATGAAGCCGGATCCGATGATTGACTTCGTAAGATTGTCTTTTCAACTCTGGATTGTAGAAATCCGCTGTGTCTGCCTGCACGTTTCATCATTATCCGATGGATCTCTCGTTCACGATGTCATGAAGCGCTCATTCAAGTGTGCAATATGGGAGTGGAGTTCATTGCGCTTCCGAAATCTTCGTGTTGAAAAATCCGAAATCTTAGGAATAGAAAATCCGAAATCTTAGGAATAGAAAATCCGAAATCTTAGGAATAGAAAATCCGAAATCTTAGGAATAGAAAATCCGAAATCTTAGGAATAGAAAATCCGAAATCTTAGGAATGGATTCAAGACCGAATAAGACCCAGACACGAACATCTGCCGTCAACCAGAGACTGAAAAAAAAAGGTGTAGCAATCAAGCCGATGTGCGTTTTGCAAGGCATTTCTGACTCCGGTATCGGCTGCCGATCGGATAGCAAAAAGGACCGAGCCCCTCTCTCGATTCCCGATCATGAAAGCACCTTGTCTTCATTTCGGACAATGATCCGTATGATCCAAGTTCGATCCTGGCACTGTCGCCGCGCAGCGGATCCCGGCCCGGTGCCTATTGTTTATAGTAAATTATCCTTTAGGGACATATGCTCAACGCGTACAAGTTTGCTGATGTCCGCAGTGTCTGCATCATCTGCGATGGGCGCGTCGGAACCATACAGACGATAGACGGGATGGTCTGTCCGTACTGCATGCCGAAGGAACTGCTTCCGCAGGCCGTATCTCTGAGGAAGCATCGGATAATCATATACTGCAAGACCAATCCGGGCTGGGAATCCTGTGCCGGAATGCCCCAATATCAGGAAAAGGCAGAGATCGAGGACAGGAGCGCGGCCATAACGCACAGCACCCCTACGATACTGGCCGATGAGCTGAATGCGCAGATCGAGACTGCGGAAAGCATTGATATCGTCGTGTCGTTCATCAAACAATCGGGCCTGAGCCTCCTGCTGGGCAGGCTGGCCGATTTCAGCCGTCGCGGGAAGCTGAGGGTCATCACCACAGCATACATGGGCGCTACCGAATACGAGGCCCTGAACGAGCTGTTCCGGCTTCCTAACACCGAAGTGCGCATGGAACTGAATGCAGAGTCGACCCGTCTGCATGCCAAATCGTTCATATTCAACAGGCCTGACGGGGACAGCGTCGTCTTCGTCGGGTCCGCGAACATATCGAAAACGGCCCTTACCGATGGGGAGGAATGGGTCGTGAAGCTCCTGGAACGCGACGTTCCGGAAGTCGTCAGGGAGCTTCGCATGAGCTATGAGATGCTTTGGAACTCAGAGAATGTCAGGCCTGTCAGCCAAAGGAACCGTGCAGAGATCGAATCTGCTCTCGAACGCCGCGGAACGTGATCGAATGATGAAACTGGAATTGGTCTTCAATGAAAAAGTCAGCTATGTTCAGTACCAGAACCGGATGGACGTATTGCTCACGGCTTCGGCGGTGAACGATGACGGTTACAAGGACGCTGTGACGTTCAGGATATCTTCCGATCCGAAGTTCTTCGACGATATAGAATGCCGGTACGAGGCCCTTCTGCCCAATGCTTCCGTCGATCTCCTGTCGCTGCCCAACGTCAGCCTGAAGCTGGACCCCGGATACATATCATCGATCACCGAGGCCGCGACCTGCAAGGTCAGGTTCACCGCCGAGGACAGGGACGGAAACATCCTTGGCTCCGCCGACAGAGACGTCACGGTGCAGCCCTTCGACTACTGGGCGGGGATTGACATGCCGGAGGCCGTCGCGTCATTCGTCACCCCCAATGCGGATTCCCTGGCCGATGTCAGGTCCAAGGCATCGGACATCCTCGGACAATGGGGCAAGGACAGGTCGCTGGAGGGATACCAATCCGAGGACCGCGACAGGGTGCTGACGATGGCGGCCGCGGTCTATGCGGCGCTGGAGAAGGAGAACATCAACTACGTCAATCCTCCGGCAGGGTTCGAAAGGTCTGGCCAGAGGATCCGCATCCCGGACGAGGTCCTGACCAAGCACGAGGGCACATGCATAGACCTGGCGGTCGTGTACGCCGCGGCCCTCGAGTCCATAGGGCTGAACCCGATCATCTTCATCGTCAACGGCCATGCGTTCGCAGGGTTCTGGCTGGTGGACGATTTCAGCGCGGACATCATCAACTGGGACAATGCGAGCTACACGCGCATGTACCGGAACAAGGAGATCCGCGCCGTGGAATGCACCTGTTTCACCAATTCGGCGGCCGTTCCCTTCGATGAAGCGTGCCAGAAGGCCCTCATGAGGCTGGAGGACGCGGACAACTTCATCTGCGCCGTCGATGTGGCCAAGGCCCGCACCGCGGTCAGGCCCCTTCCCGTGAAGAAGAACATCAACGGGGAATGGATCATCGAGCGCGACGAGGGCAGGCAGGGGACGGCCGCGCCGCAATCCCTGGGACAGGTCTACACGGCGGCCGAGGACAGGCCGCTGACCAAGGTGGACAGGTGGAAGAGGGAGCTCCTGGACATCACCAATAAGAACAACCTGATCAACATGAGGCAGGGCTCGAAGATAGTCCCCCTGCTGGTAAAGGACATCGCGCATTTCGAGGACGAGCTGGCCGACGGTTCCGAATACACGCTGTACCCCAAACCCCAGGAATGGCAGGGGACCGCCCTGTTCAACGAGAGGCCCTTCGAATCCGAGAACTACATAGGGAATTTCGAGCAGGCGTTCGGCGAGGAGCTGGCCAGGAGGAAGCTCAGGGCCCCGCTGACCGATACCGAGACGGAGCGGGCGCTCAGGAGCATCTACCGTCTCGCCAACAAGGAGATGGATGAGAGCGGCTGCAACTGCCTGTTCATCGCCCTGGGCGTTCTGCGGTGGTACGAAGGGAAGAGCACCGGGGTCCCGCGCTACGCTCCCCTCATCCTGCTGCCGGTAGAGATGAAGAAGAAGCAGCAGACGTTCGCCGTCAAGAAACTGGACGAGGAGACCGTGTTCAACGTGACGCTGGCCGAGAAGCTGCGCCAGGAGTACGGCATCGATCTCCCTAACATGGACCCCCTCCCGGCGGACGACCGCGGGGTGAACGTCGACATGGTCCTTCAGGTCGTGAGGCAGCAGATCGCCGGGAAGGAAGGATGGGATGTCCTCCAGGGGGCGTCCATCGGAGTGTTCTCGTTCAGCAATTTCGCCATGTGGAAAGACCTGGACAGCAACATGCCGGTTTTCGAGAAGAACCCGGTGGTCAGGTCCCTCGTCGCCGGCGTCCCCTATCCGTCCGATAAGGAGATGGATGCCGACGCGGACCCGTACGGCCTGTGCCTCACTGTCTCGGCCGACGGGTCCCAGATCAAGGCCGTGAGGGCAGCGGGCGAAGGCAGGACCTTCGTCATGCACGGTCCTCCCGGGACCGGGAAATCGCAGACCATCACGAACATCATATCGAACGCCCTCTACAATGGCAAGACGGTCCTCTTCGTCGCGGAGAAGCGTGCGGCTCTCGAGGTCGTCCAGAAACGTCTCGAAGAGGTCGGGATAGGCAACCACTGCCTGGAACTGCATTCCAACAAGACCGAGAAATCGAAGGTCATAGACCAGCTGAAGAGCTCGCTGGCGAAATGCCAGCCCCTGGACGAATCGAAGGCCCAGCAGCTGCTGTCCGAGATCGACGCTCAGAAGAAGAAGCTCGATGCATATGTGACGGAGCTCCACAAGGAGAGGTCCTTCGGGCTGTCGGCATATGAGGCGATTTCGAGGTTCGAGGCTCATGACGTGCCGGGCGTCAGGGACCTGAGGGTCGATCTCGAAGGCGGACTCAAGCCCAAGGCATCCAACCTCGCCGATATCGAGGAGGCCGTGCGCGATGCGTACCAGGCATTCTCCCTGGTGCAGGATGCCGACATCGATACGCTGCAGCATGTCAGGACCGGATGCATAGCGGCCTCGGTGGCAAGCGATACGGAGGATATGATCGCGGACCTCCGCAGCAAGGTCCGGGCATACCGCGGGTTCGAGGACCAGCTGAAAGCGCTGGGCCTTCCGATCGATACGGCGGACGAGCGCCGGCGCGACTCCTTCATCGGCGCGATGCTCTCGATCGATGACCGGATGTCGAAGGAGAACGACCTGCCTTCGGTGGAATCCGGCCTGAGGTCCATATCGGACAGGGTCGAGGCGGTCCTGAGAGACCTGCGCGCATATGCGGACCTGGGTTTCAATATCAATCCTGCCGACATCGATAGGACCCAGGCGTCTGTGAGGGATGCCCAGGAGGAGATCTCGTCGGCGGTGTCCCGCGGGTTCATGATCGATTCGCCGGAGACCGTCAGGATGCTCGATGAAGCGAGGAGGTTCTGCACGGCCGTATCGGGCGCTAGGCAGGACATCGGAGAGGTTGCCAAGCTCTGGAAGCTCGATGTCTTCAGGTTCAACGAGAGTTACAATCTGGCACAGGAATATTCGGCAGTGGGCAGGGCCGGTTTCTTCGGCAAAGGGAAGGCCAGGAAGGCCTTCATGAAGGCGGCCGCGCCGTATCTCCGGAACCCCGATACCCCCTTCGATTCGCTGTCCTCCTCATCCGATGCGATAAGCCGCATCGGGCCGGGCCTGCTGGCGGTCGCGTCCGTCCCTGCCGGATATCGTGACAGCCCCGGGGTCGGGGCCGAGGTGGAGAAGCTCAGGGAAAGGTCGAGGATGGCCTCGGCGGCGCAGTCTGCGATCAGGGATTACGGCATCGATCCCCGGGACCTCGGCAGGTGCCGCGAACTGGCGGTCACGGCCGGCGGCATACTGTCCCAGCTGAAATCCGCCCGGGAGTCCATGAACGCCTCGGCCTCCGCTCTCGCCGAGTACCTGGACACCGATCTGGACCTTTCCGATCCGGCGGTCTCCCTCCCGTTCTGCGATAAGCTGGAGGCCCAGATGCCCAAGCTGTTCGATTGGACGAACTGGAACCATTATGCCGGCAAAGTATCTGGGTACGGGCTGCAGTCCGTGCTGCCGGAGATCCGGAACGGGACCGACCCGGAGCTCCTGGTCGATTCGGTCTACAGGTCGATCTACAAGACGTTCATCACAGCGGTCCGCCAGGAATCGGAGGCGCTGAGGATGTTCAGCTCGTCCACCTTCGAGGGCTTCATCAGGAAGTTCCGGAAATTGGACCAGACCTATACCCAGCTCAACAGGAACGCGCTGAAGTACAAACTGGCCATGAACGTTCCCAAGAACATGGACGATTCCATATCCGGGTCTGAGGCCTACATCCTGAACAAGGCCGTGAACAGCTCCAGGATAAGGAAGTCCATCAGGACCCTGCTGTCCGAGGTGCCCAACATACTCCCCAAGCTCTGCCCCTGCTTCCTGATGAGCCCGCAGTCGGTGTCCCAGTACATCACCATGGACTATCCCAGGTTCGACCTCGTCATATTCGACGAATCGTCCCAGATAACGACCAGCAAAGCGATAGGCGCTCTGGGAAGAGCGGAGAACGCCGTCATCGCCGGAGACAGCAAGCAGCTCCCTCCGACCTCGTTCTTCCAGAAGAAGATCGAATCGGACGACGATGACGACGATCAGATCGACGTCGACAGTTTCCTCGATGACTGCCTGGCGCTCAATATGCCGGAGACCTATCTAGAATGGCATTACCGCAGCAGGCACGAGAGCCTGATCGCGTTCAGCAACAGGATGTTCTACGGCGGCAAGATGCTGACTTTCCCGTCGCCGAACGACCTGGAGACGAAGGTCGGCATGAGGTTCGTACCGGGAGTCTACGAGAGGGGGAAGAGATGCAATCCCATCGAGGCCAAGGCGGTCATCAACGAGGTGTACCGGCGGGTCATGGACGATACGCTGGTCAAGCAGAGCATCGGGATAATCGCGTTCAGCATCTCCCAGCAGACATGCATACAGGATATGCTCGATGACATGATCAAGAGGGATTCCAAGCTCTTCGACAGGCTGAACATGATGCCGGAGGAGATGTTCATCAAGAACCTGGAGACTGTGCAGGGCGATGAAAGGGACGTGATCCTGTTCTCGATCGGTTACGGGCCGGATTCCAAAGGGCACGTGTACCAGAACTTCGGCCCCATCAACAGGGACGGGGGCCAGAGGAGGCTCAACGTCGCCGTATCGCGCGCGAGGTCGGAGATGATCGTGTTCACCTCCATGAAATACACGGACATCGCGCTCACGTCGAGCTCCAGCAAGGGGGTCAGGGACATGAGGGAGTTCCTGAGGTTCGCAGAGAACCGCGGGCACTTCCCGGATTCTTCGGCAGATGCCCCGGTTGCAGAGGGGACCATGATCCTGACCGACATAGCGGAGACCCTGAAGGATAACGGGTACAGCTCGCATTACAACGTGGGCACGTCGCAGTTCAAGGTCGATATCGGCGTCATCGATCCTGACAACCCCTCAGATTACATTCTCGGGATACTCAGCGACGGGGAGTCCTACAGGGCATCCGAGAACACCAGGGACAGGGAGTATGCCAGGGCCGACGTCCTCAGGGGGTTGGGATGGAACCTGATGCATGTATGGTCTGTCGATTGGTACTTCAACAAGCAGAAGGCGCTGGAGAACATCCTGAGCAGGCTGAAGGACCTGAGGGAGAACAGAACTGATGCGGGCGAAGAGTCCCAGGAGATAGATCCCAACTACGGTCTGAAGGATGCTCCTCCGGAGGAGACCGGAAAGCCGGAGGCATCGGAGACCGAGCTGTCCAATTCGGTCGCATATGTGCCGGCCGCCATAACGGTCCTGGAAGGCGTGAGCCCCGATCTGGCGGTATCGAACGTAGATTTCATAGGGAAATACGCATCCGAGATAATCGAGGCGGAATCGCCTATAAACGAGACCTACCTTGTGAAACTCTATTGCAGGAAGGTGGGCATCAAACGCCTGTCTGAAGCAAAGAGGAACATGCTGCAGTACCGGCTCCGCAATATATTCATCCCTGATGTCAAACGGGGATTCGTGACCTATTGGGGGAAGGACGCGGCGAAGGACCTCAAGACTTACCGTGTATCAGGCGATCCGGAACTGAACAGGCAGGTGGACTGCGTGCCCCTCATAGAGCTGGAGAACGCCATAGAGGACGCCGTCAGGATAAACGGCTCGCTGACCCAGGACACGGCAGCCCAGGCGGCCGCCCGCGTGCTGGGATACGGCCGCAGGGGCGCGAAGATCACTGAGGTCCTTACACTGGCGATCAAGATCGCATTGGAAGACGGGAAGATAGTCGAGAAGAACGGAAGGCTGCTCCCGGAAGAGCGATACGGGCTTCCGGGAGCATGATGCCGCGATGCTTCCGGATCCCCCGGAGGGCCGTCTGCCGGCGCACATGCGGTGGTTATTTGCTCTCAATCATTCCGAACATCTCTCCCATAAGAACGGGAACGTGGCGGATCCTGCGGAAACGTAAAACGCAGCAAAGCTTGGCTCATTCAAGCATAAACGTCAACCTTATATTGACAATATGAATATCGCGCGAGTGAGGGTCAGAATATAATCTGCGAGGCCTGCCAATGGATAAACTCTGCTTAATTGTCATTCAGCATCCTGAGCAATCGGTTTCGTCAGCCAGTTCAAGTGCTCAAGAAAGATGATGGGTTGTATTCCACAATGCAGAACACACAGGTGTTGACAATGAATATGGCGTTTTCATTCTCTGCTTTGGTGCGTTGAATATCGAATAGTTCTACTCCTTTCCATTTTAGGAATGATGAGATATTCGGCAGACTAAAGTGTCCTTCGATTATGGAATTCGTTTTGCACAGGTGCTTCTCGATGATGAATCTGATTACTTTCTCATCATAGTTTCTCAGTTGTTTCAAACAAATCAGGCACTCATCACTCGCGATTTTCTTGTACTTGCGTATATCTGACAGACGTATTGTGCTATTTACAAAATCTTCTGCACTCTATGATTTTATGTGTTTGTAAGATTCGAGCATTGGATAGTTTATGTATAGTTTTCCATTGTCTGCAGAATCATCGAAGAAATCAAGCATCTGCCTTATCTTATCGTAATCGACAATGGAGTCTTGCGGATCCAGATCAAAAATCATGAAGATGTCATTGTATGTGTTTTCCAACAATTTTCTCTTCTCTTCATCGGTTTCCTGCGAGAGTAGATGCCTCTGAATATCAAGGTCCTCATCCAGATGACCTTCTGAGAAAAGATCTCTGATTAAACGGTGTATATTGGTTCCATACGAATAGGTCTTGACTTCAGGTCCGGGGCAAATATTCCATAGTTTTTTTAGGAACTGTGGCTCGCTCTTCTCGCCCTCAACTATGAACAGGACCGTTCTTGTCATCGAACTCTCCCTTACGGAGCATCTTCTCCAGATTGTGCCCTTCACGGATTTCGCGGTGGGTGGATTCAGAGAACGATCTTATCTGCCCGTCATTGATTATCAGATAGCAGTCTGGTCTAAGAAGATCGTTTCCGACCAAACCTGTATTGTGGGTCGTCAGAACAGCCTGGGCGGATTTTATCTTCAGTATGTTCCTCAATACGTTCTCTGCAAGTTCGTAATGATAGAATGCATCGAATTCGTCGATGAATATGAAAGATACATCATCGAATCTCCTGCTCCAATAGTAATATAGTTCAAGGGCCTTGGTTCCGCTTGATGCTACGGTGTTCAGCAGTACAGGCTTTTTGCGGAATCTTTGAACGACGATGCTCGGCATATTTTCTGTTTTCACCGTCGAAAGTTCCATTTCAAGGCCCGCTATATCGTTCAGGAATTTCTGGAAATCATTGACCAAACCGTTCTTTATCAGATATTGGTCCAATACCTCCTGCCCTTTGGTCAGGCCTATGTAAGTGTTTCCGTCCTGAACCGATCTGAAATACAGCATCCTCCTGACGAAATCAGTTATCCAATACACGGGAGAATCAAGAGACTGCGGCGTATTATGAGCCACGTATCTGAGGAATGCGAGTGAACCGTCATATGCAGAGAATTGAAGATTCCCGGCACCGATCATGCTCATCAAGTCTGCATCCCGAGAGATTAATTTCGTGTTTTTTATCTCAAAGACTGTTTTCCCGCCGACAGCTAATCTCTCATATGTTATTCTGAATGGAGAGGATTTTCTGTAAGAATACTCGATAATCGAATCACTGTGCTGGAATTCATACCAGAATGCAGCTTCGTCTCCGGCGCTGTCGCCATTGATGAAACTTTGCTCGTCAGTTTGGTGGATTTCAGACTGGTTGTCGGTCAGAGTGTAGACTATATCGAAAAGCGCGAAACCGAGGTTGGTCTTTCCGCTGCCGTTCTTCCCGATCAGGATCGCCTTGTCGAGGAGGCCGTTCCTGATGCAGTCTTTGCTGAATGAATAGTCTCTGACAGCAGTGAAATCGAGGACGGCCTTATTGCGGAAGTTCTTGTAGTTCTCAACAGAGAACTTCCTAAGCATAGTGCTTTCATTGTTCGATGCACGCTGTGCCATCAATATCACTATAGATACATATCACTTTTAACAGTTTCTCACCTTCCGTAAAAAAATTACGGCACAATTTATCCATAAGTGCGCAGCACGAAGGCAATTTGCGCTATATGTGGTGATTAACGGCCCTGCAAGGATGTGCAAGCATGTCCCTCGAATTCTTCGGAGAACAGGTTATCGGCGTACAGGCGATGGTTATTTCAACAGGTTAGAACAAGCCCGTCCGAGTGAGAAAATGAGCGGCAGGCAGTGGCTACCGCTGATCGGCATCGCCCTCAGCGTTTTCATCTTCAATATGTCCGAGTTCATGCCCATCGGGCTGCTCACGGCCATTTCGGATGATTTCAGCATCTCAGAATCAAAGGCCGGGCTCATCATCTCCGTCTACGCCTGGGCCGTCGCCATCCTGTCGCTCCCGATCATGCTCCTCCTCAGGAAGATGGAGTACCGCAGGATGCTCCTGATGACGGTGGTCCTCTTCGCCGTCTTCCAGTTCATGTCAGGCATCTCAACGTCCTATTGGATGCTGATGGCGTCCCGTCTCGGAGTGGCCGTGGCGCATTCAGTGTTCTGGTCGATCGCGGCCCCGCTGGCGGTCAGGGTGGTGGACAGGGAGCATCAGAAGGTGGCGCTGAGCCTGATCGCCACCGGCACCTCTCTCGCGATGGTCATCGGCCTGCCCCTGGGAAGGGTCATCGGGCTCGCGCTGGGGTGGAGGATGGCGTTCATCGCCATGGCGCTGGCGGCAGCGGCGGTCCTCATCATGCTGGCCATCGTCTTCCCAAGGGTGGAGAACCCCGGAACCTTCACCGTCAGGCGGCTTCCGGAGATATTCAGGAACCGTGTCCTGATGGGGATATACCTGGTCATCGCGGTCTACGTCACCGGCTATTACACTGCGTACAGCTACATCGAGCCCTTCATGCTCCAGACCGCAGGCATGTCGGAGAACATGATCACCGCCGCGCTCATCATCTTCGGGCTCGCCGGCCTGATCGGGAGCGTTCTCTTCACCAAGAAGTACGGCTCCGCGAGGTACGCCTTCATAATGTCCGCGCTGACGTTCTCGTCGCTGTCGATGCTGGCTCTTGCTGCCGCCGCGGAACTCGAGATCGCGGTGCTCCTGCTGGTGATCCTTTGGGGGATGTCCCACACCATGTTCAACATCTCCTTCCAGAACGAGACCCTGCATGCCTCCCAGCAGGACTCCGCCGCCATCGCCATGTCCCTCCAGTCCGGGATATACAACGTAGGGATCGCCATGGGCTCGATCCTGGGCGGGGCGGTCACTGACAATCTGTCTGTCGGCGACATCGGGTATGTGGGGGGCATCCTCGGCATGGCCGCGGCGCTGTTCACCGCCGTTGTGCTCATCGCGGCCATGAAGCGCCGCGATGCTTCAGGCGCGGCCGGGGCGTGAGGTCAGCCTATAATAGCCGGAACGCCATGGTCCGTCCATGATACTGACGGATGAGGAGCAGGCCGTCCTGGACGGCGAGAAGGGCGCCGGCTTCCAGAAGGCCATGGAGCTGGTCGTGGCCCTGGGCAAGGTCTACGGCGCAGAGAGCCTCGTGGACATCGCATCCGCCCACCTTTCGGGCGCTTCCTACAAGACGATCGGCGACGGCGGGCTGAAGTACCTCTCCGACCTTGCCGCCGGAGGGGCCAAGGTCTCAGTTCCCTCGACCCTCAACCCGGTCGGCATGGACCGCGGGCGCTGGAAGGAGATGCACATCTCCCCCGAGTTCGCGGAGAAGCAGCTGGAGATCATCGACCTGTACGGGAAGATGGGGATAAGGAAGACCTGCTCCTGCACCCCGTACCTCGGCGACAACGTCCCGAAGAAAGGGCAGCACATCGCCTGGGCGGAGTCCTCTGCCCTCTCTGTCGCCAATTCGTATTTCGGAGCCAGGACCAACCGCGAAGGCGGACCGGGCGCCCTGGCCGCCGCCATCATCGGCAAGACCGCCAACTACGGCCTCCATCTCGATGCCAACAGGAGACCGACCAAGGTCATAGACGTCTCGGACTTCGGGGGATCGGTATTCGATTATTCCCTTCTGGGACAAGCAGTAGGGATGGAGATGGGCCGCGGGGTCCCTTACTTCCGCGGGCTCAGGGGCATCGCGATCGAGGACGCCAAAACCCTCTCGGCGGCCATGGCGGCCGCCGGTTCCGTGGCGCTCTGGCATGCCGAGGGATGTACCCCCGAGGCGAAGGACGGCCTCGACATCTCCGGCCTGGAGCACATCAGCATAGGGAAGGAAGAGATGAAGGCCGCGTACGACAAGCTGAACACCGCGGACGATGTCCAGCTGATCGCGCTGGGATGCCCTCACCTCTCCCCCAAGGAGATGCACGACATAGCGTCGATGCTCAAGGGGAAGAAGAAGAGGAACAGGGACACGGAGATCTGGTTCTGCACCTCGGAATCCGTGCGCGAGCAGTGCGCCGAGGACGTGAAGGTGATGGAGGAGTTCGGCCCCGTCCTGGCGGACACCTGCATGGTGGTGGCGCCCATCGAGGGCACCTTCCGGAGGACGGCCACCAATTCCGCCAAGGCCGGCAACTACCTGCCCACCCTCTGCTCCCAGAAGGTCATGTTCGCTGATATCCCCGACTTGCTGAAGGTGATAGAATGATCATGAAGGGCAGGGCGATATCCCCCGGCTTCGCCGAGGGCACCGCTGTGACCTATCCGGAGGCGTTCAGCTTCCTTGGCGGCGTGGACGGCTCCACCGGGGACCTGCATGTCAGAGACGGGAACATCGCCGGCAGGGTGTTCATGTTCCCGAACGGGAAGGGGTCCACCGTCGGATCGTACGTTGTCTACGACCTCATGGTCCACGGGAAGGCGCCTCTGGCACTTGTGAACAGGAGCGCCGAGACCATCGTCACCACCGGGGCGGTCATCTCGTCCGTGCCCATGGTCGACGGTATCGACGTCTCCCTCTTCCGCGACGGCGATGAGGTTGCCGTCGACGGGTCCCGCGGGTACGTGGAACTGAAGGGCGTGGAGCTCAGGCACACCGTCTCCTCCGTCCTCGTCTGCGGCGGGAAGGTGCTGTACCTGAAGAGGCCGGAGCATGCGCACTCGTTCCCCGGGAAGATATCCCTCGTGTCGGGCAGCGTCGAGAGGGGGGAGACCCCCGAGGAGGCCGCCCGCAGGGAGATCTCCGAGGAGACCGGGATCTCCGTCGGGTTCCCGGACGCCGCCGGAAAGGAGATCCTCGTGAGGGAAGGGAACATTGTCTGGGACGTGCATCCGTTCCTGTTCCGCGTGCCCTCGGAGAAGGTCGTGCTCAACAGCGAGAACGAGTCCTTCCGCTGGGCGGTCCCCGGGGAGATCCCGGAGGAAAAACTGGTGGATGGCGTTCCAGGGCTGGTCAGGTCGCTCCTGGGATGAGGCGATGGGGGTGCATGCCCCCTTCGCTGCCGGCCATTCCGTATCATCATGATTTCAAGAGCGAATCTCTGACATTCGCCACTATACTTAAATAAAAACAATACAACTTGACAGAAAGGCCGTTTTTAATAATACATCAATCATTGATGTAATGCAATAAACAAGTTCGCAATTTTTCGCTTATAGTCTGTGGATGGATCTCTATACCATGGCCGCTGCCTATCGGCGGTCTAAACTGAGGTGGAAGAATGGTATCTGAGATGACGCCTACCAGGCGTGTTTTGGCTGCGGTTCTCGGAGGTAGGACAGATTATGTTCCGCCCGCAAATCCTCTGGCGCAGACCACGCAGGACATGATGAAGTTCGCCAAGGCAACTTGGCCGAAGGCGCACAAGGACGCGAAGATGATGGCAGATCTCGCGGCCGCCCCATGGGAAGTGTGCGGGATAGAGGCGGCAAGGCCGCAGTTCGATATCTCGCTGGAAGCAGAGGTCCTCGGATGCAAGCTGGACTGGAGCAAGCCCGACCGGCCGCCTGTGACCGGGCCGGCCTACAAGGACCCCAAGGACATCACCTGGGATGACAATTTCTACAAGAAGGGGAGGCCCGCAGTAGTTCTGGAGGCGATAAGCATCCTCCGGGAGAGGTACTGCGGCGATCTGCCCATCATCCCGGTCATCACGGCGCCGTTCACCGTCGCCGGGCACATCATGGGGGTGGAGAACCTGGTCATGATGACCGTCACCAACCCCGAGAAGGCTCACGAAGCAATCGAGGCGGCGACCGAATTCTGCATAGAATACGGCCGGCGCCAGGTGGCGGCGGGAGCGCACATCCTGTTCCCTGCGGACCCGTCTGCATCAGGCGACCTGATCTCACCGGAGACCTACAAGGAATTCGTCCTCCCGTACCATCAGAAGATGGCCAGGAGCATCAGCGCCCCCAAGATCCTCCATATGTGCGGGCATACCGAGAAGCTTCTGCCGTACATCCGCCAGAGCCACATGGACTGCTTCTCCTTCGATGCCCCGCCGGCATGGTATGTCAGGATGCAGCTGGGCAACGAGATGCGCTGCCTCGGAAGCCTTGATGTCATCGATCTGATGCCCAACGGGACTCCGGAGCAGGTCTACCGCCGGACTGCCCAGTGCATCCGCGAGGGCGTGGATGTAGTGGGGACTGCCTGCGATGTGTCGAACGGGACCCCGCTCGCCAATCTGAAGGCCTATGTGAAGGCCTGCCACGACACGCCGATACCCGACTGCTGCGATGTGGAGGACTGTGTCCGCGCTCTCGGAGCGGCCAAGGCCAAGAGCCTCAGGGCGATGGGTAATATCAGCATCAATGCAGGAGGCGGTTTCTGATGCACATGGACGTCATGATGCAGGGAATGTACGAACTGAAGCAAAAGGACCCGGTGAGGTTCAATCAGCTCGTGAACGAGGGCATGGCGGCCGAACTGGGCTTCGTCGAGCCCGATACCAAGAAGGCGGCCGATGCCAAGAAGCTCAAGAAGATGTACTACTCCGACAAGAAGGAGTATGCCGAGGTATCCGACGGCGTCCTCAACGGGAAGAGGAAGATCGTTGAGGAGAAGGTCAGCGCCCTTCTCAAGAACGGATACGATCCGGTGGACATCGTCAGCCACGCGCTCATGCCCGGGATCCAGGTGCAGTGCGAGCTTTACGACGAGGGCAGGTCGTATGTCCCCGAGATCCTCATGTCCAACGACGCCATGCAGGGAGGGATCTCACTGTGCCAGAAGAAGATCGGAGATGTTCCGAAGAAGGGCGTCATCGCCTCCTTCGTGGCCGAGGGAGACCTCCATGATATCGGGAAGAACATCTGCGCCGCCATCCTCAGGGCCAACGGGTTCGAGGTGATCGATATCGGCAGAGACGTCCCGAAGGAGAAGGTCCTCGAGATCGTGAAGAAGAACAATGTGCAGATGGTATGCGGCTCGACCCTCATGAGCACCACCAAGGCCGGACTGAAGGATACGGCGCTCCTCCTGGAGCTCCAGAAGACCGGCGTTCCGGTGGCGTGCGGAGGGGCGGCGGTCTCCAAGGCCTTCGTCGATACCTTCAGCAACGCTCTGTACACCAAGACCCCCCTGGAGACCGTCCGCGATGCCACCGGCATATGCCAGGGCACGAAGCAGTGGAAGGACTTCAGGGAGTGAGCCGGCGGCGGTCGTGAGATGATATGGGGAGAACAGCGGTAGCTCTGGATATCGGCACGAGCGGGATGCGCGCACAACTGCTCGACCTGGAATCGGGCGGGGTCGTTCGCACCTGCGTGACCTCCAGGAACCCTCTTCCCGGCTCCAATGTGATGGATCACCTCACGTTCGCCATCGAACGCGGGACCGACACTGCAGGCAGCATCCTCCGGTCGGCCGTCGGCGAGCTCCTGTCAAGGCTGAAGGCGGAGGGGATCTGCCGCCTGGCCGTCTGCGGGAACCCGATACAGCTCTCCCTGTTCCAGGGGATGGAGATCCGCGACCTCGCCTATGCCGGAAAGAACAAGCTCGCTGACGAAGGTGTCCCGGAGGTGGACCGGAGCGGGCGCATCATATCAGGGGATGCTGTCGGCCTCGGCCCGGATGTGGAGGTCGTCATTCCGCCGGCCGTCCGCCATGAGATCGGGGCCGACGCCCTTGCCATGATGGTATGCTCCGGGTTCCTGGACGACGATATGTGCATGGTGACGGATTACGGCACCAACGCCGAGATGGCGATCAAAGTGGGCGACCGCATCTGCACCGGTTCGGCAGCTGCCGGGCCTGCTCTCGAAGGCCAGCAGATCTCCTCGGGGATGCTTGCGGGGCCCGGCGCGCTCAGCGACCTGGAGAGGATCCCGGAAGGCTGGAGGTGCAAGGTCCTGAACAGGTCCATGGAGGCCCAGGACGGCCCCCTGATCAACATGAGGAGCTGTTTCGTCCGGAAGGGCGGTCTGGCACCAGTCGGGATCACCGGCACCGGCACCGTCGCCCTCATCTATGCCGGCATCCAGGACGAGCGCATCGTGCTTCCGGAGGTCCGCGGAGATTCCATCCCGGTGGCACGCGGCATATCGTTCTCCACCAAGGACCTGCAGGAGGCAGGAAAGGCCATCGGGGCCATACGCGCCGGGCAGATGACCCTCATGGTGAAGGCGGGCGTATCTCAGAAGGAGATAGGCACGATGTACATGGCCGGGGCCTCCGGGACCTATGTGGACCCGATCAAGGCCAAGGCCCTGGGCATGGTCCCCCCGCAGGCCCATCGCATCATACAGGTGGGGAACACCTCTCTCCGTCTCGCCCGCAGCCTGGCACTGGACCCGGGCAGGCTGGCGCAGCTGAACGAGATGAGGAAGAAGCTTCTCGCCGAGCACGTCATGTTCGCATCATCCGACGTGTTCAGGGACCTCTATGTGAACGAGCTCGCCTATTGGACCGAGGGTATGCCTCCAGACCGCTACAGGCGCACTCTCGCCGATCTGGGTCTTGACGGATATCTTGATGAGATCTCGGATTCGGATGTTGTGAAGACCTCCGATCGGGACATAGACGACATCGGGGAATCTTTCGAGATGTTCGATCTGCAGACGTCCCTGGCCGGCGAATGGGATTGCAGCGGGTGCATGGCATGCGTCCGCAACTGCCCTGAGAAGGCCCTTACCAAGAACGGGAGGAAGTTCGCCATCAATGCCGGGAGGTGCCTGGGGACAGCATGTGCCAGGTGCCGTGACAACTGCCCCGACAAGGTCTTCGACTGGAGCCGGCTGTCGGTCGAAAACCGATAAAAAATGGGTCGGGGGAGGGCGCTCCCCTTTCCCGAAGGGTTTCAGATCCTGGTGGACGCCACTCCGATGGTGACGTTCTTCCCGGTGATGTCCCAGTCCTTGACGGACTCGCCGGCGGGCTCGTCGGTGAAGACGATCTGCTTGGCGCGCACCTCGGACATGATGTGGTCCTTCCAGGTCTCGAACAGGGCGGTGAGGCGGGGCTCGGCCTTCACGTCGACGTTGATGTAGTCCTCGACGTTCAGCTTCATGTCCTTCCTCATCTGCTGGATCCTCCTGATCAGCTCGCGGGCGTATCCCTCGGCCTCGATCTCGGGAGTGATCTCGAAATCGATGAAGAGCTCCCCTTCCGAGAACGGCACCGGCTCGATATCGCTCTTGCCGACGACCTCTCCGTTGGGCGGGAGGTAATCGATGCTCTTGATGTTGCCCTGCTGCGCCAGGACAGAATCGAAGACCTTCACGAGCGAGTTGACCTTCTCGTCGGCCCCGCGGACGTAGACCGCCTTCAGCGGCCACCTGAGCTTGGACCCGGTCTTGGCCCTCTCGGCCGCGACGGTCTCGATGATGTTCTGGATCAGGGACATGCTGTGCTCGAGGTCCTCGTTCACCAGGCTCATATCGGGCTTGGGCCAGTCCTCCATGTGGACGGTGAGCTTCTTCCCGTCCATGGCGCCGTAAGCGATCTCCGAGATGTGCGGGCAGACCGGGGCGAGGGCTATGGCCGCGCTCATGATCGAGCGGTGGAGCATGAAGTAGGAGGCGGTCTTGTCCTCCGAGCTCTCCTCGTCCCAGCTCCTGTCTCTTATCAGGTGCAGGTACCAGCGGGAGAGGTCCTCCATGATGTAGTCGGACAGCGCGCGGGCGACCTTCTGGAGCTCCCTGCTCTCGATGCCCTCGGTCACGGCCGCCTTCATCTTCTCCGTCCTGGAGAGCATCCATTTGTCCTCGTTCCTGAGGTGGGGCATGATGCTCTCGAGGCTGTGCTCAGCGGGGTCGTACCCGTCCATGGACATGTACATGGCCGCGAAGTTGATGACGTTCCAGAAGGTGTTGAGCACCTTCCAGGCGTCCTTGGGGCCGGTCTTCTGGAAGGAGGTGTCCTCCCAGGGGGCGTTGACCATGATCATGTAGAACCTGAGGGCGTCGGCGCCGTACTGGTCGATGACCTCCTCGGGGGTGACGACGTTCCCGAGGGACTTGGACATCTTCCTGCCCTTGGAATCGAGCATCCACCCGTGCATCATCACCTCGTCGTACGGGGCGCGCCCGAAGGAGACGACGCCGGCCGCCAGCTGGGTGTAGAACCATCCGCGGGTCTGGTCCTGGGCCTCGACGATGAACTTCGGGGGCCACCATTTCTGGAACTCCTCCTTCCTGTGGGGGTAACCGAGGTCCGCCCATGCTGCGACGCCGGAATCGAACCAGACGTCCATGACGTCGGGGATCCTGCGCATGGTGCCGCCGCACTTGGGGCACTTGAAGGTCACGCCGTCGATCCAGGGGCGGTGGGTGTCCATGCCCTCGGTGTACCCCTCGCCTTCCTTCAACTCGTCGTACTGGCCGACGACCTTCTTCTCGCCGCAGGAGCATTCCCAGATGGGGAGGGGGATGCCCCAGAACCTCTGCCTCGAGACGCACCAGTCGCGGGCGCCCTCCACCCAGTTCTTCTCCCTGGCGGCGCCGGCCCACTCGGGGGTCCATTTGACGCGGTCGATCTCGGAGAGCATGGTGTCCTTCACCTTGGGGACCTCGATGAACCACTGGCGGGTGTTCCTGTAGATTATAGGGGTCTTGCATCTCCAGCAGTGGCCGTACCTGTGCTTGATCTTGGAGGTGTTGTAGAGGATGCCCTTCTCCTGCAGGTATTTGATGACCTCGTCGTTGCAGGTGCGGACCTTCTTGCCGGCCATCATCGGGAAGTCCTGCGTGAACCTCCCGGACTCGTCCACCGGGCAGAACGCGGGTATGCCGAACCTCCTGCCGGTCTCGAAGTCGTCGGGACCGAACCCGGTCGCGGTGTGGACCAGCCCGGTGTTGTCCTTCTCGACGTAATCGGCGGTGACGACCTTGTAGGTGTAGTCGGTCCTCTTCAGGCAGTCCCCGATCTCGAAGGGCGGGACGTAGCCGGTGCCGACCAGGTCCTTCCCCTGCATCTCGCCGAGGATCTCGAAGGAGGTGTAGCCTCCCTTCTGCATGACGAACTCCGCCTGGCACTTCATTATGATGACGGTCTCGGACCTGCCGTCCTCCGCTTTCATGAGGACCCTGGCGTAGGTCTCGTCCGGGTGGACGGCCACGGCCACGTTGGAGGGCAGGGTCCAGGGGGTGGTGGTCCAGATGAGGAGCGACGTCCCGCTCCCGTCGGCCAGGGGGAACCTGACCATAACGGAGGGGTCGGTCTCGTCCCAGTAGTCTATCTCGGCCTCGGCGAGGGCGGTCTCGCAGCGGGGGCACCAAGTGACGACCCTGGACGAGTCCTTCAGCAGCCCTTTTTTGAACGCCTGCTGGGCGGTCCACCAGGCGGACTCCATGTAGTCGAGCTTCAGGGTCTGATAGGGGTGGTCCCAGTCCATCCAGACGCCCAGCCTCTTGAACGCGTCGGTCATGCTGGCATGCAGCCCGTAGGCGAAGTCCTGGCAGGTCGTGACGAACTTGTCTATGCCGATCTCGTCGGTGATCTGCTTCTTGGAGTGGACCCCGATCTTCTTCTCGACCTGGACCTCGATGGGGAGGCCGTGCATGTCGAACCCGGGCTGGTCGCGGACATTGTAGCCGTTCATCCTCCAGTAGCGGATGAGGATGTCCTTGACCGTCTTGTTCATCGCCGTCCCGAGGTGGATCGATCCCGTCGTGTAAGGGGGGCCGTCGAGGAAGTAGAACGCCGGTCCGTGCTCCCTCAGTTCCTTGGTCTTCTCGTATGCATGCTCCGACGCCCAGAGCTCCTGGACGTCCTTCTCCGCCTTGGGGGCGGAATAACTGGCCTGGATCTGCTTTATCATCGCTCGTCCTTCTGAACGGGGTATATCTTGCCGCCGTTCACGGCCCGACCATCGGCTCCGATGTTATATAGCTTGCCGAAGACTGAGCGGATATGCGTCTGGGTCTTTCGGCGCCCGGGCGGAGGGGCCTCAGAAGAACGCGTCCAGGGACCTTTGCTGGCGTTTCTTCTTCTGCTCGGCGCGCGCCTTGTCGATCCTGTCCAGAGCGGCCGCCACCCGGTCCTCGGAGAAATCGTACCCGGCCAGCATGTCGATGACCCCCTGGCGGTCCGGCTCGGTGTACTGGGTATCGTACCCGTCGGCGCCCTTGTAGTTCAGGAATATGTCCCTGATCTCGTCGCGGTCGGGTATGTCCTCCCCGATCCTGGCGAGGACGTGCTCCAGGTCCCCGTTCTCGCGGATGTACTTCAGTGCCTTCTTGGGCCCGATGCCCTTGATCCCGGCGTTGAAGTCCGTGCCCATGAGCATGCACATGTCGACGAGTTGGCTGCGGGTGATGCCCAGTTTCGACAGGCATTCGGCCGAGTCTATGATCTCCGTCTTGATCTCCCGGTAGACGTCCCTCCCCGGCACCTTCCTCCTGCCGGTGAGGGTGAGGTTCCTCACCAGGGTAGGGGTCCCGAAGAGGAGGGAATCGTAATCCTGGGACGCGGCGGCGTAGACGTCGCCCTTGATGCACATGTACGCGGCCTCCTGCTCCCCGTCCGACGGGGCCTGGACGATCGGGAACCCCATGAGCCCGATGAGCTCCCTCGCCGATTCCCTGACGTCGTCCGTCATCCTCGAGGTCTGCTGGGCCTTCGTGCGGGCGGTCTTGAGGTCGCCGCGCTCGACGGCCTCCCTCCATTCCTTCTCGGCCTCGTCCCGGCGGGCCTTCCTCTCGTCGAGGGTCGCGCGCTTCAGGGGGTGGGGCTTGCCGTCGAACACGAAGATCGGCTCTATGCCGGCCTCCACCAGGCTGGCGCTCCTGTGCAGGAGCCCGGTGAGGTGCGAGGTGGTCCTCCCCCTGCTGTCGCAGAGCGGGTACCCGTCCGGCTGGCGGATGGCCGACATGAACTGGTAGGCTATGTTGTAGGTGTCGATCGCCACTTTCCTTCCGTTCAGGTCGGAGGGCTCGATCTGCTCGGCCTCGACGAGGTCTGATAGGTTTACTCCCGTCTCAGTCCCTCCCGAACTTCTTCCACAGCGCGATCTCCTCGGTCATGTCGGGTAGCTTGAACAGGGCGCTCCCGGCGACCAGGACGTTGGCGCCGGCATCCGCGCACAGCTTCCCGGTCTCGCGGTTGATCCCTCCGTCCACCGAGATGTCCAGGGCGGGGTTGTGGTCCTCCGCCCATCTCCTGACCGCTTCTATCTTGGGCAGGCACTCCGGATGGAACTTCTGCCCGCCGAACCCGGCGTTCACGGTCATTATGAGGACCATGTCGACCTTGTCAAGATAGGGGTCCAGCATGCCGACGTCCGCCGGCGGGTTGATGGTGATCCCCGCCCTCAGGCCCAGGTCCTTGATCTTCTTCACGGCGGCCATCACGTCGCCGTCGGCCTCCGCGTGCACGGTGATCGAGTCGCATCCCGCTTTCGCGAAATCCTCTACGTAGCGCACGGGGTCCTCGATCATAAGGTGGGCGTCGAACGGCAGCCCGCAGCATTTCCTGGCGCACTTTATCACCGGCGCTCCGAAGGTCAGGTTGGGGACGAACATCCCGTCCATGACGTCGAGGTGGGCCCAATCGGCCCCGGACCTCTCGATCCTCGCCAGCTCCTCACCGAGCCTGGAGAAATCGCATGAGAGCATCGACGGGGCAATCTTGGTCATGCACCGCCAATCGCCGAATCAGGTAAAAAGTATTGCCGTCGGCCCGACCTCTGGGTCTGTTGTCCGACCGTCCGAAATTTATATCCCGACGGCGATGACCGCAGCATGTCAGGAACGGCTGGCCATGGGGCCAAGGTCGAGATATGCGATGTGGAGGGCTGCAGCTGCGAGGCTGAGCGCTCCCTCAACATGAAGCAGGTTGCGAAATGCTCCCTGAAGCTGAAGGACTCCGGGGCGCGCTCGGTCCATCTGTGCAAGGAGCACTACAAGCAGTACAAGAAGGAGACCAAGACCGAGAGGTCCCTGGACTCCGTGTACTGAGGAAGTCCGGTACATTATCCGGAGGCGCGCGGGATGATGGACATTCTGTTCCTGGGGACCGGGGCGAGCGTCCCGTCCAGGGACCGGGGCCTCCCGTGCGTCGCGGTCCGCAGCGGGCCGGAGGTCGTCCTCTTCGACTGCGGCGAGGGGACCCAGCGCCAGCTCATGGTCTCCCCGTTCTCCCTCATGAAGGTCTCCGCGGTCCTGGTGACGCATCTCCACGGGGACCATTTCTACGGCCTCCCGGGCCTGATGCAGACGATGGGGCTCATGGGACGGAAGGACCCGCTCACCGTATGCGGGCCCGAGGGGTTCTCGGACGCCCTCGACATGGTGAACAGGGTCTGCGGCGGGGAGTTCGATTACAAAGTGGACTCCAGGGACCTGTCGCCGGGGGACAGGGTGCCCATCGGGAACCTGGAGGCGGAGGCGTTCGCGACCGTCCACGGCGTGCCGTCCCTGGGCTACCGGCTGTCCGAGCCGCCCTCGCGCGGGAAGATCGATGCCCAGAAGGCGAAGGGATACGGCATAACCGGGCCGGAGTTCTCCGAGCTCGAGAAGGGAGGGACGGTCAGGGGGATCAGGCTGGAGGACATCACGGGCCCGCCCCACCCAGGCCTGTCGGTGGTGTACACCGGCGATACCCGCCCCTGCAGGTCGATCGTGGAGGCATCGAAAGGGGCCGATGCGATCATCCACGAATCCACATACTCCTCGGCTGAGGCGGCCATGGCGGAGGAGCGCTTCCACAGCACGGCGGCCGAAGCGGCCCGCGACGCGCTGGAGGCCGGCTGCAGGTACCTGTTCCTGGTGCACCTGAGCGGGAGGTTCGGGAAGGACACAGGGCCCGTCGAGAACGACGCCCGCGCGGTCTTCGGGGATAACCTCCGCATACCGTCGGATATGTGCCAGTACCGCCTTTCCAGGACCGGCCTGACGGAGATCCGCCGACGCTCTTGGTGAAGTCATCAGACCAGTTTCAGGATGTCGGCCTTGGTGATCATGCCGACGAGCTTCCCTTTCTTGGCGACCAGGACGGCGCCGCAGTCGCTCATCATCCCGGTCACCGAGGATACCGGGGTCGTTTCGTTCACCACGGGGAACGAATCGTCCATGACCGTCGAGACCTGAGCGTCCTTGAGCTCCTCCATGGTCTTCCCGGCGCGGATCTTCTCGAAGATGCTCTTCTCGGAGATGCTGCCGACGGGGGTGTCCCCCTTCAGGACCGGGAGCTGGGAGAACCCGGTGGTCCTCATCAGCTCGGAGGCCACGCGCACCCTGTCGGTGCTCTGGACGCTGACGATGTCCTTGGAGGCCACGTCGGCCGCGGTGATGTCGTGCTTGCCGCCCTTGGCCATGTCGTCAAGGGTCTCGAAGAGCTTGACCACGGTGTCATAGCTGGCCGATATGCGGCCCCTCTCGATCTTGGCGATAGTGCTCTGCGAGACGCCGGACTGTTTTGCGAGTTCCGTCTGGGTAACATCCATCGCCTTCCTCATTCTCCTGATGTCGGATGCAGGCGGGAATTTCATGTGCGGCGGTTATAGTTTATGCTTATTTGAATATAACCATCAATCTATATTATTTACCATTAAAGTGTACGAATTTTAAAGTGAAGCGTATGGCGTCCAAGAAGAATATTTACGTCAACGGGATCGAGCAGGTCCCCGTCCCCAAGAGGCAGATCGAGATCGTCGAGAGGAAAGGTATCGGCCATCCGGACTCCGTCGCCGACGGTGTCGCCGAGACCGTGTCCGAGTCCCTCTGCGCCATGTACATCAAGGAGGTCGGGCACGTCCTCCACCACAACACCGACCAGACCGAGGTCGTCGCCGGTATCTCCCGCCCCGCCTTCGGCGGAGGAGTGATCGTCAAGCCCGTCTACATCCTCATGGACGGAAGGGCCACCACCTACATCGAGAAGGACGGCAAGGAGTACGGCCTCCCCGTCGAGTCCACCGCCCTCAAGGGGGTCAGGAAGTATCTGAAGAAGACCTACCCGTACCTCGACGTCGACTCCGATGTCATCCTCGACACCAAGCTCGGCATGGGGTCCGACGACCTCACCGGCGTCTACAAGGCGTCCAACTTCCTGTCCAACGACACCTCGTTCGGAGTGGGCTACGCTCCCTTCTCCGTCACCGACCAGCTCACCAAGCAGACCGAGAACTACATCAACGGGAAGCTCAAGAAGACCCTCCCCGAGGTCGGGCAGGACGTCAAGGTCATGTGCTCCAGGGTCGGCAACGACATCACCATGACCATCGCCGCCGCCATGGTCGACAGGTTCATCGAGGACCCCACCGCGTACAAGTCCGCCATCGAGCAGCTCACCAAGTCCGTCGAGGACTTCGGCGCCGGGATCATCGACAAGTACGGGAAGAAGGAGAAGCTCAAGGTTGACGTGAACACCGGGGACGACTACAAGCGCGGTGTCTACTACCTTACCGTCACCGGGCTGTCCCAGGAGATGGGAGACGACGGGTCCGTCGGACGCGGCAACAGGTGCAACGGGCTCATCACCCCGTTCAGGCCCATGTCCATGGAGGCCACCTCCGGCAAGAACCCCATCACCCACGTCGGGAAGATCTACAACGTCCTGTCGAACATCATCGCCAACGATGTCGCCAAGGTCGTCGGCGGCGACGCCGAGATCAACGTCCGCCTGCTCTCGCAGATCGGCCACACCATCTCCGACCCGCTGAACGCCAGCATCAACATCATCTCGGACGATGCCCAGCTGCTCGATTCCAAGATCGGCAAGTGGAAGGACGAGGCCTACGCCATCGCCGCCGACTGGCTCGACAACATCGACAAGGTCTCCGAGAAGATCATCGCCGGCAAGATCCAGACCTTCTGAGCCTGGGAAAGGGGCCTCAGGGCCCCTTTTACGGCGATTTAGGCCCGTCTCAAACATGCACTTAATCAATTATTTATACTGACGAGTCGGATTACAAACCGATAATGAAGACTGCTCCAACCGGGGCATCCTCCATTACATCTGGGCCGTGAGGCCCGAGGAGTCCGATGTTAACATGAAGATCATGGATATTCCGGCCTACGGCCCGATGTTCCGCTTTACCGACGCGAACGTCTACTACGCCCTCTACGTGCTCTCGGACGGGAGGACGATGGGCCGCAAGCGCCTGGCGGAGGAGGTAGGCGTCGGCGAGGGCAGCATGCGCCGCATCCTCGAGAAGTTCACTGAATGGGGTTTCGTCCTCATCCGCCAGACCGGGATCTCCATCACCAGTTCCGGGAAGGCGTTCCTGGAGCAGATCCCGCTGCGCCTGTCCGATGTGCAGCTCGAGTCCCTCTCCACCACCGGCCCGGTCCAGCAGTCCGTGATCGTCTACGGGGTGGCCAAGAAGATCGTCAACGGCATGGAGCAGAGGGATGCCGGCATCAAGGCCGGCGCCACCGGATGCACGACCCTGGTCATCCGCGACGGCAAGCTCATGATCCCGCCGGACTGGAACCTGGACGAGCACTCCCCCGAGCTTGCCTACAAGATCCGCAAGGAGACGGCCATCACGCCCGACGACGCCATCATCGTCGGGAGCGGCGACACGAAGATCCAGGCAGTCGTCGCGGCCCTCAACGCCGCTTTCGAGCTCATCTGACCCTGATGAAGCATCTTCACAGTTGGTCGGTGTTCGAGCCTCTCGGGGACGTTCCCGGAGAGGGGCCTCTCGGGGACCGGCTGTCAGGGATGGGTATCGGGGGGCTGGAGCTCTTCACGCTGGTCTCCCCCGTCGGCAGGGAGTACATC
>Ga0256406_1002181_pt1 | contig 28662 bp, 23 predicted proteins | sample RumenRJG_03DNA_FD_185986 | JGI IMG/M metagenome (GOLD analysis project Ga0256406, IMG submission 185986) | Bovine rumen microbial communities from Lethbridge, Alberta, Canada - RJG_03 | ecosystem: Host-associated > Mammals > Digestive system > Stomach > Rumen | place: Canada: Alberta | collected... | reverse complement strand
CTGAAGTGCAAGGTAAAAACCTTGCAGATACGTGAAAGCGCATTCAAAACCTTGCACTTAAGGTATCATTTCAGGGTCGGAAAAGCCGATGAAATCAACGTTTATTGAATTGTTCAGCAAACACTAAGTAGGTCAGCTGGAGGGGTAAATCCATTACACCTTTGTGCAAATTTTGAAAATTTTTTTTGAAATACTTGTTGATTGAAGAATAGGAAAGCTTATGAAGTATCTGATGAAATACAGATATGGATGAGAACAGATAAATTAGTTCGAATTGGAAGGGGATAAAAAAAGAGTCCTTCCGTATCTGAAAGGACTCATGATAACAGCTACTGTTTCTTTAATTGAATGCTGCGCAGGTATTCCTCCAGAATATCCCGCCGGATGCGGACCATTTTTCCGATCTTGTACACAGCACCAGCTTCACGAGCAATCCGGGTAAAAATCTTCAGACTGAAATTATAATAGTCAGCACCTTCTTTAAGGGTTATGTATTCCTTCTGAATCATAATGGCATCGACATCATCAAGCTGATCGGAAAACTTCCATAGATTACCACTCATTTTGAATCCTCCGCATCGTCTTCTACCTCTTCATTCAGTAAAGTACTCTCTTCGCGGAATTGCTCCAGATATGCCTCAAAGATGTCCCTGTTAATCAGGACCGTTCCATCGATCCGATATATGGCTCCAGCCTTTCCGGCAAGTTCAAGAAGCTTCTTATGCTGGATGCTGTATACCAGTTCCGCTTCCCTGTAACGCAGAAAGAGTCTCCTCAATCTTCTATTCTCTTCCTTCATTTCCGTCCTGCGGACGATGTCATAATAACTGCTTTCATGAATCATTTGTTGTCAGCACCTCCTTCTCAGATTGATTCTGACCCCATTAAAGCGTTACCAGACATGCTATGTCCAGTTTGTCGATGCCTACATACTCATATTTTCAGCAAGGGAATATATGATCCGACAGATCCGCATGATCTTCTGAAAGGCGTTCTTCAGATGTGAAAAACCCTCCCGGATTCTGGTCCAGGAGGGTAAAATCATTAAATTTCAGTTTTGTCAAGAATCCGTATTTCTACGTATTTCTTCGCCTGACAACACAAATTTGTTGTCAAATTGTTGTCAGTTGTCAGCTCAGGAGTCCGGAAACCCTTGAATTTACGGCATTTTACTTGCCGATGCTTTTTAATGTCGGGAACAGAAGAACATCGCGGATTGCCTCACTGTTCGTGAGCAGCATGACAAGACGGTCGATGCCGTAGCCGATGCCGCCTGTCGGAGGCATGCCGATTTCCATCGCGTGAAGGAAATCCTCATCCGTGTGGTTTGCTTCCTCATCGCCTGCTGCCGCAAGTGCGTCCTGAGCGGCAAAACGTTCCCGCTGGTCGATCGGGTCATTCAGCTCGGAATACGCGTTGCACATCTCCCAGCCGTTGATATAAAGCTCGAAACGCTCGACCTTGGACGGATCATCCGGCTTCTTCTTCGTGAGAGGGCTGATCTCAATCGGATGATCCATGATGAACGTCGGCTGAACCATCTTGTCCTCGCAATATTCGTCGAAGAACAGATTGACGATATCGCCCTTCTTGTGGCGCTCCTCGAACTCGATGTTATGCTCCTTTGCGAGCTGCTTCGCTTCCTCATCGGTTTTGACGGCGTCAAAATCAATGCCCGTCTCTTCCCTGATGGCTTCGACCATCGTGAGACGGCGGAACGGCTTGCCGAGGTCGATCTCATGCCCAGTGCCGTCCTCCTTATTTCCATAATAGATCGTCGTGGTGCCGCAGACCTTCTGCGCCAAGTCGCGGAACATCGACTCGGTGAGCTCCATCATCCCGTTGTAATCGGTATAAGCCTGATAAAGCTCCATCAGCGTAAATTCCGGATTGTGCCGCTGGTCGAGGCCTTCATTGCGGAAAACACGGCCGATTTCAAAAACCCGCTCCATGCCGCCGATGATGAGGCGCTTGAGATAAAGCTCCAGCGAGATGCGGAGCTTCTTATCCTCATCGAGCGCATTGTAATGCGTGATGAACGGACGCGCAGCTGCGCCGCCCGCATTGTCGACGAGCATCGGAGTTTCCACTTCGATGAAATCCCGCGCCGCAAGGAAATTGCGGATCTCGCGGATGATCGCGGAGCGCTTGTAGAACACCTCGCGGCTGCCCTGATTCATGATGAGGTCCAGATACCTCTGACGATAGCGCGTATCCGTATTCTGCAGACCGTGATACTTCTCCGGCAGCGGATAGAGCGACTTAGAAAGAAGTGTCATCTTCTGCGCGTGAACCGTGATCTCGCCGGTCTTCGTTTTGAAGGGGAAGCCCTCGACACCGATAATATCGCCGATATCGAGGCGCTTGAAGTCGGCATAACTCTCATCTCCGAGATCATTGCGGGAGACATAGACCTGGATATTGCCGTACCGGTCGAGAACATTGCAGAAGGACGCCTTGCCCATAACGCGCTTGTTCATCATGCGGCCGGCAATACGGACCGTCACGGGTTCCTCCGTGTAATTCCCGTCCGCATCCATCTTGCCGCCGAGCTCGTCAAAATGCTCTTTGATCTCGGTGCTGTGATGGGTCTGGTCGAACGTTGTAATCTTAAACGGATCCCTGCCCGCCGCCTGCAGTGCCGCGAGCTTCTCCCGGCGCACCTTCACAAGCTGGCTCTCATCAATCGGTTCATTCGTCGTATTCTTTTCCTCTGCCACGACTTTTTCCCCTTTCCCGGGTTCCTGCATACACGCCCTGCAGGAGGCCCTGCTTAACCTTTTTCAGCGATCTGACACGTCCTTAATCTTACCACATTTACGCAAAAACAAGTGCGCCGCGTCCTATATCTAGAGGCGAGCGCACTCTACAATCCGCTGCAATCTGCTGTAATTTACTGCTCTCTATACTGTCCGGTCATTCTCCCGGCAATTCTCATTCTGCTGTCCGCTCAATAGAAAGCACTTTATAACTCGATACACCGGCCGCTGTTTCAACCGAGACAACATCGCCGACCTTGTGTCCGATCAGCGCCTTGCCGACCGGCGACTCATTTGAGATCTTGTTCTGCAGAATATTGGCCTCGTTGGAACCGACAATCGAATAACTGATGTCTTCGTCAAACTCTTCATCGTGAAGCTTGACCGTGCATCCGATGTTGATCTTGCTTGCATCCACATCGTCATCGACGACAACTTCGACATTCTTGAGCATCGTCTCGAGTTCTACGATCCGGGCCTCAATGTCGCGCTGTTCATCTTTTGCCGCGTCGTACTCACCGTTCTCGGAAAGGTCTCCCTGAGCTCTTGCCTCTTTCAGCTTTTCGGCAACCTCCTGGCGGCGGTTTACCTTGAGATCCTGAAGCTCCTGCTCATACTTGCGAAGGCCCTGATATGTGAGAATAGTCTTCTTATCTTCCTGCATTGTTTCTTCGTTTGCCATGTTCACGTAACTCCCATTTCATAAATACTTGATATTGCTTTCCTTTTCAGAAGAGCCGTCAAAACCCGATCCGGATTCCAAGGCATTCTGCCCGGCGTTTGTCCTGACAGCTTTGCCGGACATTCTGTCCCATTCCCTTCTGAACAGATTGCACAGTATTATAAAATATACGAAATTAGGCGTCAACGACTAACTGAATCTTCCAGGCGTAAAGATAACCGAAAAATGCCGGATGAGCCTTGCAAACTCACTCTTTCCGGCCGGAAATTCCCGCTATTACATAAATCTGTCCAGTAATTTCTCCAGTTCTTCTCTCGTCTCGACCTGACAGACCTCGCTCCGTATCTTCGCAGCTCCCGGAAATCCTGCGATATACCATGCGACATGTTTGCGCATCTCCCGCATCGCAATTGCCGCCGGTTTATACTGCAGCATCAGATCCGCGTGGCGCAGGATCATGCCTCGGAGCTCTGCAGCCGTGCGCTTCGGCACCGGTGCAAAGTCAGTTTCCACTGTGTCAGTTCCCGCTGTGTCAGTATCCCCTGTGCCTGTGTTGGCTAACTCCACGCCCGCCAGTTCCTTCCGGATATCGCCGAAAATCCACGGATTTCCCCTCGCTGCCCGGCCGATCAGCACCGCATCGCATCCGGTTTCCCGGAACATCCGCAGCGCAGAGGCTCCATCATGTACATCACCGTTGCCGAAAACAGGAATCTTCACTGCTCTCTTCACCGCTGCGATCCCTGCAAGGTCTGCTTCTCCCGAATACATCTGCGTTCTCGTCCGCCCGTGCACGGCGACAGCCGAAGCCCCTCCGGCCTCCGCTGCCAGTGCGCATTCCACCGCGTTCCTGTGCTCCTCGTCATATCCGAGCCGGATCTTCACGGTGACCGGCTGCGGCGTATGCTGAACCGCTGCCCTCACAAGCTGCTCGATCAGGCGTGGATTCTTCATGAGCGCTGATCCCTCGCCGTTCCCCGTAATTTTCGGAACGGGACATCCCATGTTGATATCAAGTACGTCAAAATCAAAATGACGGGTCCGGTTCCCGTCATTGTCTTCTTGCTGCGATATTCGTCCGTCCCCGATCCGGTCCAGTGCCTCTGCCAGCACATCCGGCTCATGGCCGAAAAGCTGCATGGACACCGGGTGCTCATCCGGATGTGTCTCCAGAAGATTCGCCGTGCCGCGGTTTCTATAGGTGATTGCCTTCGCACTGACCATCTCACCGGCAACAAGGCCTGCCCCCTGTTCATGGCAGAGAAGCCGGAGCGGAAGATCCGTCACGCCTGCCATCGGCGCAAGAAAAACACGGTTCGGAATCCTCACAGTGGACTTGTCTCCAGAAAGGATCAGCGGATCAGTTATCTTCATCCGGTTCCTCGCTCTCTGCTTTCCCGCTCTCCGTGTTTTCGCTATCTGTTTCTTCGCTCTCTGCGTCCGCGCTTTCCGGGTCTTCGCTCTCCGTGTCGTCCTCGTCCTCACCGAGCGCAGTGTACCCGTCGGAATTCATGGTCCAGTCATCAGAAAGATCCACGCCTTCCCCTTCCGAGATCAGCTCATTCGGATCCATGTGCAGGAACTTTACCTTGAAATACGTGGAAAGTGACTCGAACAGCTCCTGCCGCTTGCGGCGGATTTCCTTCACCAGAAGACCGCAGCTCACATCGTCGTACAGAAGATCATCTTCCTCCTTCTGCGTTTCCATCTCGACATTGCCTTCGGGTGTAAATACGATCGTAAAAACTCCTCCGACCTCTTCGGTAAATTCAACACAGATGATGTGAAGTTCCTCCTGAATGCTTTCCGGAATTCCAGCAAACGCTCTATTGAAAAAATATTTCTGTGTATAAGCACTCGCACCGCAAAGAACAACCCGGATATTCTCGTGCTCCCGGCCTTCCTCACCGGTGCTCTGCTTCTTTCCTGAACTCATTGCCATTGATATTGATCCTGTCTCTGTTTCTTATATACAATTACTAATTTGATCCGGGTTTCTCAGACATACCCCTCGACACCGCGCACCGAAACTTCGCCGGCCGTAACCTCACGCACACTGCGGTCTGCTTTCTTCGTGCCGTCTTTCTTTATGGTTTCCGGGAATTCTCCCTCGTCCGGAATGACCAGAAGACCTCCGCGGTCACTTATTCCGACTGCGACTCCTGTAAAAGGCTGCTGCGGGTCGAGTACACGGACAGGCCGCTCCCGGTTCACAAGAAGCTTCTCATATGCTTCCTTAAGCGGAGCAAGTGACCCCGCCTTTACGAAGAGCTCATAATCCCGCTCGAAGTTCTTCCAGCACTGCGCGACCACGTCGGCGCGGTTGATGCTGCGCCCGGTTTCCAGTTTCACGCTCGTTGCGGTCGCCGCTATTTCCTCCGGAAATTCGCAGATATTGATATTAAGTCCATCTCCGATCGTGACGTCCTTGATTTCCCGCTCCTCAAGCCGCATTTCCGTAAGGATTCCGGTCATCTTCTTCCAGGCCGGGTCATGCGTGCTCTGCGCCACGATGTCATTCGGCCACTTTATTCCAAACCGGACTTCATTAATATCTGTGACAGTCTCTGACCCAGTTTCTGCGCCGGTTTTTGCGCCAATTTCTGTGCCAGTTCCCGTGTGCGCTGCTGTGTTTCCATCCGCCTGCAGACCGAAACTTATTTCTGATCCGCTCCTGCTTCCATCAGGCGCAGCGCCAAACGGCGCGGCATTTTCTTTCTTTCCGCCAAAATCCGGGTCTGTCCCGCAGATTTCGTTGCATGCCTCGCAGATGGCAAGCGCCATGACAATCGTCACCATCGGCGCAATGTCCGTCGGCATCTTCGGCCGCAGCAGAAGGCTCATATAAACATTGCCTTCGTTCGGCGACACCCATGTGCGGCCGCGCCGTCCCTTTCCCTTCGTCTGCCGCACCGAAACCACGAGCGTGCCTTCCTTCGCACCCTGGTCTGCCATAGCCATGATGTCATCGTTTGTCGAGCCAACCTCTTCGCGGTAAAAAACCGGATGACCGGCCCATCGCGTTGCCTTTTCAAGCCGCTGCTCGAGCTCCGCCTGGTTCAATAAATCGTCTTCCCTTGCCTTATCCTCATTGAGACAATACCCGCGGTTCTGCACCGCTTCGATTGGATATCCTTCCTCCCGAAGCCGGCTCACAGCCTTCCAGACCGCGGTGCGAGAGACCCCGAGCACATCCGACAATTCCTGTCCGCTCACGAATCCCCCGTCCTTCTTCAACTGTTTCAGAATTTCATCTTTTACTGACATGAATCCAGAATCTCACGAAACCGATCTAATAAGATCTGACTAATCTGTAATTGTTTTAACCGCAAAATTGCTTTGATAATTTTTCAGTAACTTTGTATTTATATTCTCTAATATTCTCAGACGTCCAGGCCGCTTACTATTCCAGCGTCGCCGCCATGACTGCCTTGATCGTATGCATACGATTCTCGGCCTCGTCAAATACAACGCTGTCATGGGACTCGAAAACCTCGTCCGTGACTTCCATTTCATCAATGCCGTACTGTTCGTGAATCTTGCGTCCGATTCCCGTCCCAAGATCATGGAACGACGGCAGGCAGTGCATAAATACTGCACCGTGCGGCGCTGTCTTATGGCAGTCCAGGTCCTGCAGCGTACTGCTCGTAATCCGCCCGTTCGCGGCGGTTTCATCAGCGACGGCCATGACTTCCCGTGTCACACGGTACGGCGACAGATCCTCCAGCCTCTTCTTCCACACCTCGTCCGGCTCACCCATGGACACCCAGACATCTGTATAGATGACATCGGCGCCCTCCGCTCCTTTCAGCGGGTCTGTCTCAAAACGGATCGATCCGCCGTTCTCGGCAGCGATCGCCCGGCACTGCGCTGTGAGCTCTTCATCCGGGAAATACCCCTCGTTTGAGCACAGAACAAGATGCATACCGAGTTTTGACGCACAGACCATCCAGGAGTTTGCCATGTTGTATCTGCAGTCACCGTAAAAACTCACGTGGATTCCTTTTTCTGTCCCGAAGTGTTCACGGATGGTGAGGACGTCGGCGAGCATCTGGGTCGGATGGAATTCGTTCGTGAGGCCGTTCCAGACCGGAACCTTCGAATATTTTGCGAGCTCCTCCACGATATTCTGGCCAAAGCCGCGGTATTCAATTCCATCGTACATGCCTGCGAGGACGCGCGCCGTGTCGGCAATCGATTCCTTCTTGCCGATCTGGCTTCCGGTCGGGTCGAGGTACGTCGTCCCCATTCCGAGGTCATGGGCCGCAACTTCAAAAGAGCAGCGCGTGCGCGTACTGGTTTTTTCAAAAATCAGCGCCACATTCCGTCCCTTGAAGTATTCATGCAGCTCTCCTCTCTTCTTCATCTGCTTCAGTTCTGCCGATAAATCCAGCAGATACCGGATTTCCTCCGGCGTATAGTCGAGAAGCTTGAGAAAATCTCTGCCCTTCAAGGGGGAATTCTTGATATCCATCATGCCAGACCTCCTGTCGTGGTTTTCGAAGAATGCTGCATCCTCTGCGTGATTGTGCGATTGTCTGAACTGCACGAACGCCCCATTCCCGAAGACATTTCTTACCATCGAAAGCAATTGTCAACTGAAATTGCCAAGCAATAAACGATTTTATTCTAACACGGAGCCCAGCATTTTGACATAAAGGATGTACCACGATATACCGCTGGCCGGCGCTTTGGGTTGTAAAGCTTGAAGCGGAGGGTCACAGGCCCACCGCTTTATTCCATATAGCCCAAGTCAAAAAGGGCCGCCTGCAAATTCGCAGGCGGCCCATATAAATCAATATAAAGTTTTCCTCATCACTTCATTGCCAGAATGGCATTCCTGTCATAACACCCCATACTTGGATCCCCTTACTGGCAGCCCGTACTTGCGCCTGATACCGTCATTCCCGGCCTGGCATCCCCGGAAATCTCCTCACCAGAATGCATGATTTCCAATCACATATCCGCTGTGATATTCCTTCCGCATGAAGTGCAGTGCATCGCCGACCGGATTGCTTCCCGAAAGGGCTGCATCAACCGCTGCGTAGCAGGATGCCGGAGCGCTCTCCGCCTTTGCCATGCTGTCGCAGTACCGCGCTGGCTGGAACTGGCTTCTCTGGTAGATGACTCCCTCCACCGTGCCCGGGTACGAAGAAGATGCAATGCGGTTCAGTACGACATTGACGACTGCGGCCTTGCCGACATCCGATTCGGTATTTGCCTCGTAAAAAACAAGCGCTGCAAGCAGATCATACTCATACTTGGTCAATCCGGCCTTCTCCCAGACCGTCGCTGTTTCCTGTTCGGCTGCCTCTGCGGCTGCTTCTTCCGTGGAAGCTGCTTCTTCCTGCGTCACTTCCGGAACAGCATTCTCCGACGCAGCCGCGATCGCTGCCGCCTTCTCTTCCTCTTCTTTCTGCTGAGCAGTTTTCATCGCACTCTGAAGCGCTGCCTTTGCATCATCGAGTTCCTTGAGTTTTTGCTGATACTCGAGCGCTGCCTCATTGCGTGCGTCAGCTGCTTCCGCCGAAGCGTTCAATGCATTCGTAAGTACATCTTCGGTGATTCTTCCAAGCTGCTGGTCGGCAGGAAGATCATCGTAATCGGCGATTCCGTTTCCGTCCGCGTCCGCATTCTGCTTATCGTATGCTGCCTGTGCGGCCTTTGCCGCCGCAGCTGCTTCCTCAGCCTTCGCGCTGAGGTCGTTCACCTTCTCATGTGCAGCTTTCACGGCAGCCTCAGCCTGCTGCACTGCAAGCGATTCATCTGCATAAGCACTGTCGTCCGCTGTATCCCCGTCTGTTACGGTGATGTCCGCCGAAACAACCTGTCCGACGGCAGCGTCCGCTGCACTGGCGCTCGTGTAAACACTCGTATCTGCCGGCGCCGGCGAAATGGCTGCGGCATAAGAAGAAGTCGCTCTGCTGTCAGTCGCTGCGATGACGCTTGCGGATGCCGGATCCACCCCTGTGCTCTGCGCTCCGGCTGCTTCCGTATAAGCCGCGATCTGCGCGGCAAGTTCCGTCGAAACGGCTGATGAAGCGTAAACCTTCATCGTCCCAAGACTGTCCACCCTTGCAATCGGCACGATCACGCCGACCGCAAGAGCCGCCGCTGCAAGTCTTAATGCACCATTTCGTCGCTCCTTCTTCGTCTTGCAGCCGATCATTCTTTTTGATGAAACCATGTACAACCTCTCGGATACTCTGCGCTCATCAACGCACCGATTCCTTTGAAGTATCTGCCGGAGTAACTGGCACTCGTCTGAACTCGACTAGTGAATTACGTTAAAACTCCCGAAGTCTCCCCGACTCACTGATGTTTTCTCATCCGGCAAATATTTCAAATTGATGCATTAATTATTACGCATTTATTACGTCGAGTTCGCAAAGATTGTACATATTTGTAACAATTTTGTCAAGTTTGCCATAAATGACGCGTCCGCGCCACTCAACGCCGGCCTGACGATCAATGTCCCGGATCTTCTGCATCTGCATGCAGAAATCCGGGGCATTGACAAATAATTACAATTGTTACGAATGTTTTACGGCTCTTTGGTTACGTATGTTTTACAGCTCTTTGGTTACGAATGTTTTACAGCTCTTTGGAACGCTGCACCGCCTTTTCTACCGCTTTCATGACGCTGCCGCGAAAGCCGTCTTCCTCCAGGGACTGCACACCGGCAATCGTTGTGCCGGCAGGGGATGTGACCATATCCTTGAGCTCCGCAGGAGTTTTTCCGGTGTCGAGCATCATCCTGGCTGATCCGTAGACTGTCTGCGCCGCAAAACGGTATGCCTGCTGCCGCGGCATCCCGCCTTTGACTGCCGCGTCTGCCAGTGCATCGATGAACATGAATACAAATGCCGGAGAAGAGCCGGACACGCCGGTAACACAATCAATGAGAGTCTCCGGCACAACCTCAGCAATGCCGCAGCTCGTCATGATTTTCAGGGCTGTCTTAAGATCGTCGTCGGTTACGTTTTCATTGCGGCACACCGCCGTGCAGCCAGCACCGACCAATGCCGGCGTATTCGGCATGCAGCGCACAATCTTTACCGGGCGCTCGAGATAATCCGAAATCCACTTTGTCGTCTTCCCGGCGGCAACACTGATCAGAAGCTTCTTCTCGTCGACACTCTCCCGGATCTCCTCGAGGACAACCGAAAGGTACTGCGGCTTCACCGCGAGAATCACGACATCACTTTGTTTTACGACCTGCGAATTCGAAAGGTCTGTATGGATCCCGAACTGCTTCGCCACCGCCTCCCGTGTCTCATCCGTCGCCGCAGAACCGTAGATATCTTCCGCCTCCGCAATGCCGCCGCTCAGAATCCCCCCGAGCAGCGCTTTCGCCATGTTCCCAAGTCCGATAAATCCTAATTTCATATCAGCCTCCCACAGCTGTCCATTTGCATACCAGCTGAAACCTGTATCTTCCGTATATTCATCCGCACTCCGGCATCTTCAGCCAGCTTTACGTCTTCGCCGGCGCCTTCTTCTTTTTCGCCGATGCCTCCTTCACTTCTTCGCCGGCGCCATCTTCTTTTTCGCCGATGCCTCCTTCACTTCTTCGCCGACGCCTCCTTCACTTCTCTGCCGGCGCCTTCTTCTTTCTCCGCTGCCGCGCGGCTTCGTACATCAGAATTCCCGCCGCCATCGCAGCATTGAGCGATTCGATCTTTCCGCACATCGGAATCCGGATCTTCGTATCCGCAAGCGCCGCGGTCTCCTCCGTGAGTCCGTTTCCCTCGTTCCCGATCAGGAACCCGCTCCCGCCGCGGTAATCCGGCTCGTCGTAACAGGCAGTTCCTCCGAGGTGCGCCGCATAAAGCCGTATCCCATCCGCCTTCATCTTGTTGAGTTTTTCCTTAAAATCCTCCTCGTTCTCCGCATAGCAGAAGGGCTCCCGGAAAATTGCACTCATCGTGGAGCGGACCGTTTTCGGATTTGTGATGTCCACCGTCCCGCGGTTCATGAAAATTCCCGTTACGCCGGCCGCCTCCGCCGTCCGGAACATCGTTCCGAGATTTCCCGGGTCCTGAATGTTCTCAAGTACCAGAATCAGCGGCGCGCCTGCCCCGCGGCGTGGAGATTCCTGAGGCGCCTCCGCCCTGCAGTGCTGAGTTTTGACGCTTCCGAACAGGTCCCTGAACTCACAGCGCGGCGTACGCACGATAGCCAAAACTCCCTGCGGCGTTTTTGTATCCGACAGGTTTTTGAACAACGAAGGCTCCAGCCGATGCACAGGGACACTGCGCCGATCGAGCGCTGCGGCTTTCTCCCGCAGTGCCTCACTTTCTTTTGCTGCGCTGTCCGTCAGAAAAACTTCCTCGATAAACGATTCCGGCGTATCAAGAAAGAGGCGGAGACCCTCCACAGCGAAGGCCCCCTCCTCTCTTCTCATCTTCGGCTTTGACAGCAGTGCCGCAGCCCTCTTCACATGTACATTTGCAGACGATGTGATTCTATCCGACATTTGCTTCTTCCCGCGCAGATTTATACCTATATAAATACGTTTCCATCACCGGCTCAATGACTGGCTCACTTCCCAGGTATATTCCGGGATTTGCTTCGTCATCGAAAGTGCCTCCTCGATGTCAAAATCCTGGAATCGTCCGTCGCGGAATCCGACGACCCGGTTCGTCTTTCCGGCCGCAATGATATCTGCCGCATAGGCGCCCATGATCGATGCATAGACACGGTCTTTGCAGGTCGGCGAGCCGCCGCGCTGCATATATCCCAAGATCGTCGCGCGGGTCTCAATCCCCGTCGCGGCCTCAATCCTGCGCGCCATGGACGTCGAATGCCCGATGCCTTCCGCATTAATGATGATATGGTGCCTCTTGCCGTGCCGGCGGTTGTTGATGATGTTGTCGATCAGCCGCTGCTCATCATAATCATATTTTTCCGGAATCAGAATATCCTCCGCGCCGTTGGCAATGCCGCACCAGAGTGCGATATAGCCGGCGTTGCGGCCCATGACCTCGATAATCGAGCACCGCTCATGCGAAGAGGAAGTGTCGCGCACCTTATCGATGGCTTCCATGGCCGTGTTTACCGCTGTATCAAAGCCGATCGTATAATCCGTGCATGCAATATCGAGATCGATCGTTCCCGGCAGGCCGATCGTGTTGATGCCATGCCGCGCCAGCGCCTGTGCGCCGCGATACGAACCGTCGCCGCCGATGACAATGATACCGTCGATGTCATATTTCCGGCAGATCTCAGCAGCCTTCTCCTGCCCCTCCGGTGTTTTGAACTCTGCGCAGCGCGCCGTCCCGAGAATCGTTCCGCCTCTCTGAATGATATCGGAGACGCTGTGCTTATCCATATCGATAATCTCTTCATTCAGCAATCCCATGTATCCTCGCTGAATGCCCTTCACCGAGAGCCCATCATTTATCGCCCGGCGCACCACCGCGCGGATGGCAGCATTCATCCCAGGTGCATCACCGCCGCTCGTAAGAATTCCAATCGTTTTCACCTGCTTTGCCATACAACAGAACCTCCGAATTATCCAGCATTCCCAGTAATCCAGCTGCCAGCTCAGTCACCGCGGCCGCAAAAACTCCGGCCTTTAATTCTGAACCCGCCGGACCCCTTTCCGTCACTACTGACGTAATTTTATCGCAACCGCGGATAAAAGTATATTCGCTGTCGAAGCACTTGTAATCGGGGAAAAATGGAATGTACTGCGAGGCGGCGGCCGTGAGATGTTCCTCCGGTCAGTCGTTATACTGCCCGTAAATATGGTAGAATATCAAATCGGCGGGGGCCGGAAAGAAGGAGGATTCATGGACCTTTTCTCACTGCAATATATTTTGTTCGTCCTGATACTGGCAGTCGTCTACTATACTGTCGGAAAGAAAAAGCAGTGGATCGTTCTCCTCGCCGCAAGCCTTCTATATTATTCTGTTCTGAGCCTGGGCGGGATTCTTTTCCTGCTCGTGAATGCCATCTCCACCTACCTCGGAGCACAGCTCCTCTTTTCCCTTGAGACTTCCTTTGCCGCAAAGAAGAAGGATCCCTCCCTTGACCGCGGCGCGAGGAAAGCGCTGAAAACTTCCGTTCAAAAGAAAAAACGGGTCATTCTCGTCATCGTTCTGCTCTTTCATCTTCTTATTCTCGCCCGCCTCAAATACTGGAATGAGATTTTTCCCTCCGCCAAAACTCTCCTGCTGCCGCTCGGCATCTCCTTTTATACATTCATGTCGATCAGCTATCTGGCAGACGTCTACAGCGGAAAATACCCCGCAGAAAAGAACTTTGCAAAGTATCTTCTCTATATATCCTGGTTTCCGCAGATAATCCAGGGTCCGATCGGGCGTTTTGACGCAATGGCGCCGCAGTTTGAAGAAAAGCATACTTTCAGCCGGAATAAAACAGCCCGGGCACTTCTTCTCATTCTATTCGGGCTCATGAAAAAATATGCCATTTCAGATATGCTCTCGGACGACATTTCCGCACTCTTCGACGGCCCGGTGGATTCTCTTCCGGGAAGCGTCATCGTGTTTGGGATCCTGCTTTACTCCGCCCAACAGTATGCGGATTTCTCCGGCGGCATCGATATCATCACCGGCGTCTCCGGAATCTTCGGCATTGAGCTCATGCCCAATTTCCGCCAGCCGTACTTCAGTGTTTCGCTCGGCGATTTCTGGCGCCGCTGGCATATCAGCCTCGGCGCATTCATGCGTGACTATGTTTTCTACCCATTCGCCCTCCTGAAGCCAATGCAGCGTCTTGGAAAATGGTGCACGAAACACCTCGGAAGGCACGCCGGACGTGTTCTTCCCGCCAGCATTGCCAATATTCTTGTCTTCCTCATCGTCGGTCTGTGGCACGGAGCGCAGATCCATTACATCCTCTGGGGGCTTTACAATGGCGTCGTCATCGCTCTCAGCGACCTGACGCAGCCCATCTTTCAGAAACTGAACAGATTCTTTCATTTCCGGACCGGGTCCCGCGGCTTCCATGTATTCCAAATCATCCGAACATTCATCATTGTCAACATTGGATGGTACTTTGACCGGATTGCGGATTTTGAAAGCTGCATGACCTGTGTCCGAAACACTCTCGTTCATTTTGCCCCTGCGGAATTTTTCTCTTCTTTATCCCAGGAACTTTTCACGGGGAGCAGGCCGGTCAGCGTCCTCGGCGGCTTCGCGACGGCCCTCATCGGCTGCATCATCGTTTTTACGGTAAGCCTGCAGAAGGAGAAGGGAATCGATGTGTCCGGCGCAATTATCGGACAAAAAAATGTTCTCTATATGTCTTCGGTGATGATTCTCTTCCTTCTTATCCTTGTCTCTTTCCTCTTTACCACAAGTGCAGGAGGATTTATGTATGCAAACTTCTGAGCGTATACAGACTTCCGGGCATATTCAGACTTCCGGGCATATTCAGACTTCCGGACATATTCAGGCTTCCGGGCATATTCATGCTTCCGGAAATAATAAACATAAAGCAGACGTCATCGTATGCACTCTTACCGTCTTCATCCTGATCAATGTCCTGCTCTGCTTTCTCATAGAGCCCTACCGCTCCAGCAGTTTCGAGATGTGGTCGGGTTTTCGCGGCAAGAGTACCACAGACCTTGTCTTCGTCGGGACATCCCAGGCAGAGTGCGCAATCAATCCTTCGATCATCAATGCTTCTCTCGGAACGCACTCTTACAACATGGCCACAAACATGCAGAGTCTCTCCTGCTCCTTTGACGCAATAAAGACCGCTTTCCGGGAGAAAAATGTAAAGAAGGCCGTTCTCTGCATTGACATCGACATTCTCTCCACGGCCCGAAAGGAAAACTGGCAGGCGGAGCAAAGCTACTTTCACGCAAAATGCAGTACAGAGAGTCTTCCCGCCGGGATGCGGGACAGTCTTTCTTTTGTCTTCGACCCTTCTGTTTCGGGCAGCACTGCTTCTATAACTTATTGGTTTCCATGGATTTATAACCGTTCTTTGGATATCCGGAACAATGTGGAAGAGAAGATAAAGAAAACGTTGACCGATTCAAATGGTCACCGCGATGAAAACGGCTACGAGCCGACCGACGAGGTAGTAAATCAGTCGCACTTCACCACGAAGGAAGAGGCCGAAACCTGGAGTGCGGAACATGACCTGATCGTCCCAACCATAACAGACGAGAATCGGAGGGCCCTCTCATCCATCCTCGCCTACTGCAGCGCGAATAATATCGAACTAACCGTCATCTCGATTCCTGCTCCCAACACCTTCGATATATATGAATACAAAGATTACCTCGCTCTGACCGATACTGTGGACGAGATATGCTCCGATGCCGGACAGCGTTTTTACAATTTCAATCTTCTCGATGAAGATCAGCTCTCGATTCCGATTGAAGGTTTCAAAGACGTCGGCCACACCAACTCGAAGGGAGCAGCGATATTCTCCGCATTCCTTGCAGAGTTTTTGAAAGACGAAGCCCATTTTCAATGACCGCCATTTCAACGACGGTCATACCATAAGCGGGCGGATTGTACTCCCGGATACTTATACTAATGCTTTCCCATAATGTCCCCCGCTGTACCGGTGTGTTCTATTTTCTTTCCCCCACTGCATAGTTGGAGAACACAGTGATTGAAAGGTTGTTGTTTTCCATATACTCCATTGCTTCTGCATTGTTACTGGCACAAAGAAAGATTCGGTTCGAATCAATATCCTGGAATGTCAGATTTTCAGGATCAGCCGCTGCCGTAGCGTCATACCAGGCGTACTTCTGCGGATACCGGGACTCAATCGTTCCTTCCCCGCGATTGCAGATAACCACAGTATCCAGGTATAGATCTGCAGGAATCTGTTCATAAAACAGAACATTCGGTACAGGTACATAAGTCAGGAAACAGACGGTATCATCGTCATCACGTATCGCATCTGTATAAGCAAGAGCTTCCTTCAAGCCTGATCCATATGCTCTCGCACAATCACCATCGTGGTATGTGAAGTAGTAGCATGCGAAGGTACTGACGGAAATAAGATAAGTGAGTCCTATCACATAGGATGCTTTTCCATGCCACTTTTCTATCAATTCGATGCATCCAACCGCCAGGAAATATGTCATCGGCAGAAGAATAATGTTGATTCTTGAGAAATACGTCTCTTCTAATAAGCCCCCCATCACCAGCCCTAGTAGAAGCTGCCACAGGAGCAGTGCTTCAGAACGCCCTTTTTTCTCAACGTGCATACGGTAAAGAGAAAGGCCTATTCCTGGCAGCATAATAAAATAGCTGAAGGGGTAGAACAGACCGAACGTCCCCGCAACATCGGAGACACGACCATCCTCCTGCGTTGCCAGAAGATGAATCGTATTATATAGATGTGTCAGAAAAGTTTTCGGATCTCTGGAAATCTCGCCTGAGCGAAAACTCGAAAGCCGTGGAATATCGAGAAAGCCTCCCACGATCGGCTGTATATAGCCTATGTTGACAAGCAGAAAAAGAACCAATGGAAATGCCAGCACTGCAAGAATCGCAGCAGATATAATTCCCCAGAGATCAATCTCTTTTCGTTTTCCATCTTCTCTCACAGCCATCATGTACCAGGCATAATCAAACAGAATCAAAAGCGGCATGACAATCCAGGCAGCAGCGTAACAGTAAAGAGATAGCCCAAAGAAAAGCATGGAGAGCAGCAGATAGTGGCTGCTCTTTTTTCTTGCCTTAATGAGAAAAAGTGTTCCCAAAAGAAGAAACGGAGGAAGTGCATTGCAGTCCATCGCGAAACGGCTCATCATGATATCCCACGGCATGACTGCGAGTATGAATGTCCCAACAACGGCAAACTTTTCACCCCGAATTTCTCTGCAAAGCTCAGAAAACGCGAGGAGCTCGATACAGCCGAGAAATGCGCGACAAAGCCGGATGGAAAACGCAGATAGGCCACATATCGCAACAAAAGGAATTTCAATGAGCGTCAGCATAACGCTCATCCCAGATCCCCATGTCTCAAGATAAACAGGGTGATGATATCCACTCGTATCAACACCATAATGAAGGAGAGACCATGCGTTATACCCAGCATAGGCTTCATCCTGCCAGACCGATCCATCACCGGGAACTCGTCCGATCTCGGCCAGCCGAAGTGCAACCCCCAAAATCAAAGCGGCCATCAGCAGATTCCTGCAGCGCCGCGATATGCTATGAACTTCATTTTTCTGGATTTCATCACGCTTATTCATCAGCTTCTCCAGTTTGGACACTTCAACGTCATAATGATCTTTCGCTTTGCTTACTGTCTGTTTCTACTGTTCAATCCGCTCATCAAGGGTTCGGCTTCATCATCACGCTAACTCCCATGATATAATGATTTCGTCCAAAAACCAAAAGGGAGATGTAACGGTACTCATGGAAAACATTATAACTGAAACTTCCCATGTGGGAAGTTTCAGATAAGAACTCATAACCCGGCTGGCTGCCGGAGCATTGTAATCCTGCGGACAGAAATCCCTTTAAAAATAAGATTGGCGGCAAAAGCACCATGCCCATCTGATTGGAGAACGCACATGCAATTCAATTCAATCGACTACCTTGTATTTCTATTGGTCGCCGTGATCGTATATTTTGCCATTCCAGCAAAACTCAGGCAGTTCTGGCTCCTTGCAGCCAGCTATTTCTTCTATATGAACTGGAATGCAAAGTACGCGCTCCTTCTGCTCTTTTCCACATTTTCAACCTGGGTATTTGCGCTTCTGATTGAAAATCATCGGAAACAGCAGAAAATATATCTCACACTGTGCATTGTCATCAACCTGGCGCTCCTTTTCTATTTCAAATACTTCAACTTCCTGATCGGTTCGGCAATGCATCTGTTCCACCGATCATTCGATCCGTGGGATATTGTGCTTCCGGTGGGCATCTCATTTTATACTCTGCAGGCGCTCGGCTACAGCATTGACGTTTATCGCGGTGATACCGAAGTCGAGACGAACTTCATCCGCTATGCTCTGTTCGTCTCCTTCTTCCCGCAGCTCGTAGCCGGACCGATCGAGCGCTCCGGAAACATGCTGCACCAGATCCGCGAAGTGCCCATGCAGTCCCGACGCGACCTCATCCGGGCTGAGAACATCCGAAGCGGCCTCATCCTGCTTTTCTGGGGACTCTTTCTTAAAGTCGTCATCGCCGACCGCATTTCCATCTTTGTCGACGAAGTCTTCAGCCGCTATACCACCTGTGGCACTCTCGTTCTCCTTCTCGCAGCCGTCGGCTTTCTTCTCCAGCTCTACTGCGACTTTTCAAGTTATTCCATCATAGCCACAGGCTCCGCGCGGATCATGGGCTTTCACCTGATGGAAAACTTCCACGCTCCACTGCTCTCGCATTCGGTATCCGAATACTGGCGCCGCTGGCATATTTCCCTCAGCACCTGGCTTCGCGATTATATCTACATCCCGCTCGGCGGAAACCGCAAAGGCACGGCAAGAAAAGTCCTCAACACCATGATCACTTTCCTCGTCAGCGGTTTCTGGCACGGCGCGAGCTGGACCTATGTGTGCTGGGGAATCATCCACGGCATCCTCGTCTCCGCAGAATCCCTGCTCCGGAAGCCCTTCCGGTCGTTAACCGTCAAAACCTGCACGCGCACCGGGTCTTTCGGTTTTCGTCTTCTGCAAACCCTCGGAACCTTTGTGCTCCTCACCTTTTCCTACATCTTCTTCCGGTCCGTCTCGATCGCAGATGCTTTCGCGTACATTCGACTTATTTTCACCCAGCCCGACTTCTGGATTCTGAACAATGGCGGACTTTTTGAATATGGGCTCAACGTTCAGGAAGTATTTATCCTTCTCTTTGCCGTACTATTGCTGCTCGCAGTGGATATGCTTCTCGTCCGCAAAAACATATCCCTCGATGTATGGCTTTCCAGTCAATGGGTTGTCTTCCGCGTCCTGTTTGTCCTCTTTATCGTGATGTACACAGTCGTCTACGGAATCTACGGGCCAGGATTCAGCTCCAAACAGTTTATTTATTTCCAGTTCTGATCCGTTATTTCCAGATCCCACCATTCCATCGATGGATGCGAATGAGTAAAAACGCCGATCACGAATGCAATCGCCCCAACTGGTCCATCGATGAATATCGGACGCATACGATTCCCTTCGGAAGAAAGCAAGATGAAAAACAAAATTCAAAGACACAGAATTGCAATTGAACTCATTCTCGCAGCAATCCTTCTCCTGTTCCTGCTGGCGCTTGCCGCGTCAAGGCTGCAGTACAGAGATCTCGGTTCCGGCGGCGGTTTTGAAAATTTCTATTCTCTGAAGAAGGATTCCCTCGACTACATGGTCTTCGGAAGCAGTCATGCCGGCTGCACAGTCGATGATGTGAAAATCTGGAATGATTTCGGATATGCCGGTTACACTTTGAGCGCCGGCTCTCAGCCGATCGAAGAAACGTATTGGTTTATAAAGGAAGCCCTGCGCACACAGCACCCGAAAGTGATTTTTGTAGAAACACTGCTTGTGAATGGCAACAAACGGGGTGAAAACGGCAAATTTGAAAAAGACTTGGCATCCATCTACCGCTGCGATCTCGGAATGAGATGGTCGTCCTCCTACTGCAGGATGGTGATGGAACAGTCCTCCATGTATGGCCTGAGCTTTGACGAGACCGCATATCTGCTCCTCAAGCTGCCAATCACGCATGCCCGCTATTCTGAACTGGCAGAATCCGATTATATCAATCCACTGCCCTATAACGTCGGATACTACGGAAGTTATGACACGGGAGCGTTCGATGCGCCCGAACTCACCGAGGAGCGGGGAGAAGTCGACACGGAATCGCTTGAATACCTCCGGAAGATAAAAAACCTGTGCGATGCAGAAGGGGTCCATGTCCTGTTCTTCCACGCCCCTTATCCGGAGACGACAGATGAATGCGCCGTCCAGAACACGATCTCCGATTTTCTCGGAAGCATCGGTTCGGACTACGTCGACTTCATCCGGATTGCGGACGAAATCGGCCTTGATTATCAGACGGATATGCGAAGCGATGGCAGCCATCTGAACAACAGCGGCGCAGACAAGGTGACTGCATGGCTTGAAACTTATATGGAAAACTACGGTCTCAACGATCACCGCGGCGATGATGTCTACTCCCGCTGGGATAAAAGCAGCCGGTGGATGCAGGCCAGGGCCGACCAGAATGCACTGTCACAGGCCGCCACGATCGATACCTTCCTGACAGCACTCGGAGAAATGACATCCGACTATGACATCCTTGTCACCTTCTCCGGCAACTACAACGTCGGAACACTTGATCCTTCTTGGTTTGCGTCAGTCGGACTTACTCCGGACGATTTCGCGCAGGGCGGATCCTACCTCATCCGGAACAGCAGCATTGTGTATTCTTCCGCTCCGGAGGAAACCTATTGCGATTCATTGCAGAGCAGCAGCACGCCCATAACTTTTCTTCGCAGACAGCCCGCATCGGAAGCAACGGCTGATGCGGACGGAGGCTATGAAGGGCGCAACATCAATGACGGCCTGTACATCGGGACAGACAACTACGCCCTTACGGTCAATGGCATCAACATCGTCATTTATGACCCAGCGCTAAAACTCGTCATCGACAACATCGGCGTCAATGTTTATAACGGAACGGACGTCCTCCGAGAAGCGGATCTGACTGCAGATTAATGAGAATACTCCATGCCGCCGCAGGGCAAAGCTGCGGCGCAAAGGCGAGACCAGAAAAAAGGTTCAATAGTATTCCATAGGTCAACATATGATAGACTCCTTCCCATACGGGCATCAACATAGTATGATGCTCATCTTTCTCGTCGACTTCGGAAAATGTTTTATTACAGCTGGTTTTTCTCTTCTTCCTGCGCCAACAACAGAAGTTCCTGCGCTGCCTCAGCGTCCTTAATCCTCATCAGATTATCCCAGACATCTTCTTTGCCAAGCAGATTCATTCCTCCATACCAGACAAGGTGATAATCGATTACCGCAAAATGACTGCCGTACTCTTTTGTCGTAACAACAGAGATTCCTGCGTTTTTCATTTCCAATATCATGAATAGAATATGCTCTTCATTATCATAATCCGCTATAGAAGGATCCAAAACAATCACTTTGATTCTGATGCCATCTTCTGCCTTATTTGATAAAATGCGCACGAATCTGTCAACCTTGTTCTGATCCAGCTGCGGGCTTTCGATCACAATGCTCTTTTGCGACTGCAGGAGATCCCGTTCAAAGGTTTCCATATAATTACCTGCATCATAAATAGAATTTACAAAATCAGTATTCTCTCTCTCAATTGTGTTTACATAATCCTTCATCTCCAGTTTCTCACTGGGGAAGGCCCTGATGTTCAGCCAGCGCAAATCGTCATCTGCAGCAACCCGGTATCCGATTCTCCTGTAAGTTCTGAGCCGTTTCCGGTACATGTTATCGAAAGTATAGATGTGTGAATCAACATAATCATACACAACTACATTCTTCTTGCCGGGATAGTCTCTGTTTAAGCGTCCCACATACTGTTCAACCCTTCCCGGATCAGAGATCGGTGTTCCAAGAATCAGCGTGTCCAATCGCGGAAAATTGAACCCTTCTCCTATCTTCTGTCCGGTTGCGATCAGAATAACAGATTCACTATCGGGAATCTGTGGGAGTTTTTGCGCCACTTCATAATTTTCCTGATCCGTATTATCTCCGTAAAGAAGCTCCACATGATCCGCTGCATCTTTAAGACTATCTGCAAGAAATTTGGCATGCTCCTTATATCTCGTAATAACAGCCACTGTCCTTCCATAGCCCATGCATATTCTGATATCCCTTATGATCTGATCATTGCGAACCGTACTGTCACGAAGCAATTCATACTTCTCATTTATGCCCGCATTTTTCTCCAATGTGTCTGCTACCCGGGTGAATCTCGGCCGTATCAGATGATCAATGCCCTGATCCACAGCTCTTTCCTTCGCCGAGTATGTTGATCGAATCGGACCAAGCAACATATAATTGATTCTCTCGAGATGGTCTCCGCGAACAGGAGTAGCTGAAACTCCATAAAGATATTTACAGGGAATAGCCCCCAGTACAATCTGTGCACCAGCGGAAGCTCCATGATGACATTCATCCATGATTACCATGCCGTATTTCTGAAGAAGATCCTTCAGATCATCGCGTCCGCAAAGAGAATCGACCAGAGCAACATCAATAATCCCTGTAAGTTTATTCACGCCACCCTTCATTGTACCGATAATACTATCTCGTTTTTTTATTCTTCCTGTCGGTGTTTTATATTCAGGAAGAGGTTCATCTATGACAAGAAATTTATTCAGCTCACTGATCCACTGACTTAAGAGAGTTTTGCTTCGCAGCAGAATCAATGTGCTGATCTTCCGGCTCGCGATCAGATAACTGCAGACAGCCGTTTTTCCGAAGGCGGTCGCCGCGCTCAAGATACCATCATCAAACTGCATAAGTTGCTGCGCAGCTATATCCTGCTGCATATAGAGTTCCTTACTGAAAGCAACTTTTACTGGTCTGCCAATGCTTCTCCTGTTCTGAATGTCTACAATAATACCTGCCTCATTGCATTTTTCCTCAAGCCTTCCCAGCAAACCGCGGGGAATCCTGATATATCCATCTACATCCTTTCCAAGATACTGCACGCTCGGTGTCGCATAATTAGAATGTCCGAGTGCTTTATTCTCCTGATACTTAGGATTTGAAAAAGCTGCAAGACATCGGATCTGATTCTGTATCCCCGGTTTCAGATTCAATGCATCTATGTAAACACCATCTGCCAGAATAACATGCAGTTCACCTGTAACATCTGATTTCCGAAACAGCTTTCTGCTCTCCCAAGGGCGAATCCTGTCCTTGCCCATTGCAATGACTGTATACGAGCCGTTTTCGCCCACAGTTCCATCCTGCTGCCATAGCACAAGCTTATCCAATAATTCCTGTTCCGAATATCGATGGATTCTGACTATTCGTTCCCATTGGTCCGGGTATGCGTTCCAGTTCTCATCCACAAAGGCTGTGTTTCCGTTCCGCAGCGCCCGCCCTTGAAGCGGAAGTGCTATCAGGTTTCCGATCCCATCCGAGGAATCCTGGGACGGGTACATTCTGTCATAATACTGAAACGATATCAGGTTGATCGATCTGGCGCCATGGTTAAGAAGGCCTGTGCCAAAGGCTCTGGCTACAGAAGCTTTTACTTTTCCTGAGAAGATAATCCAAACATGCGCACCCCTTCCAGAGCGGGAACGCTCTACCAAAGCATCAATTCCATTATTTCGGCACATCAGACGGAGAGCATCTACTTCATCCTTCCATTTCTCGTCCCGATTTGAATAATCCGTTTTCTCTGCTCCTTTCTCATGGTTGTCAAAATCAAATACAAGAAAAGAGCATGTACCATCTTCAAACAGTGGATAGAGTCCGATGGCATCATCGCCAGATTCACTCATTCCAAGAAGATGCGCCCGGAGTATGTTGCCATTCAATGGCTTCCATCTACGCGCGGGACATTGATTGGTCAGGCAGAAGCGGCTGTCTCCATTGTGCCACGGGCACTCTCTGCTCCATCCGTTTGCACACTGAGGATAGTACACGCCTTTCTTTCCCCGTCTTGCGTAAACATCCTTTCTCCCATGAAAAACATTATAGAAATATTGGACCATTTTCTCCGTGATCCATGGACGTTCAATTCTAGATCCCTGATCCGGGTCATAAAGTTCCTCATTTCTGTGCGTCTGAAAGAGATGGCTTTCCGCTGTAGGAATATTCTTTTTCCGCAGCTGCCGCCGTAGTTCATTATTCTCTTCCTGCAAATCCCGAATGAGACGTCTCAAACTATCTGCATTGTATTCTTCAAGATTCATGGTCTTGTTGCCGTGATTGGATGACGTTTATCCGCCATGCTTAAGTGTTGCTGAACTGCTTTGTATAATGGCAATCATCAAGATGGAAAGGGGCTTCAGAGACCCCTGCTGTCCTGGCAGATATCAATCTCTGAAGCCCAATGGTTTACGACAAAACTAATGATTATTGTAGCTAACGTCAAACTTGTTTACAACAAGCATCAAAATATTTTTGGTTGAGAGCGGTGCTTCCGTCCGCCGCTGCCCTGACTGCGATTCTTTGATGAAGTATCGGGACAGCCGGCCCCGGATTATGCGCAGATATGGCGGGACGAAATGCCGCGTTCTGATTCATCGGATGTACTGTGTATGTTGTAAAGTAAAAGTGCCCGAAATGCCACAAGCTTCATAATGAACTACCCGCCAAGCTGACCCTATTTATGCACGAGTTTTCTACAGTTATAGCTGAATAAAGCCAGATATCAAATGTCTTCGAAGCCGCAGAAATGCGGATTTTTCGTGCCCCGGTTTTTCCAAATTGCAAATAATTGCAAATAATTCGCAGAATAGTCAGTGTCATTCCTTGTTTTATTTGCATTTATCGAATATAATTATAGGGTCTGTTGCGGTTTATTTGCAATATCAAGAGGAGATTAATATGCTGCTAGACTTTTCGGTATCAAACTTCAAATCATTTGCAGATACGGCAGATTTTTCCATGCTGGCCGCGCCAAAACAAAGTGGCCTTGATTACAGTCTGGCTTCATTCCGTGAAGGCTCAAGGAAAGTCAGGAGCATATGTTCATCCGTAATATATGGTCCAAACGCTTCGGGCAAATCCAACATAATCAGTGCAATGGATGTTCTGCGTGCCATTGTACTTCGTGGTAATATCCGCAATGCCGAAGAGCATGCTTCTCCGAATCCGGCATCTGTTTCACTTGAGCTGATTCCGAACAAATCATTAAGCACAGCAAAACCCGTATCTTTTTCAATCGATTTCTATGAAAAGGAAATGCGGTTCCATTATAAGCTGTCAATAGACCTCGGTAAATTTCTTAAAGAAAGTCACAAAAGGAAAATCCTTTCTGAAGAGCTGTATGTAAATAACGAAATGGTTTTTTCACGGGGGGATACCCTTGTTCTCGGGAATTTCAAAAAGATTGTGCCTTACATCATGCCAGGGGTCTCCGAAGAAGATGAAGGCACACTCTCTATTGCCAGAAACGGCCTTAATCCTGAAGAATTGTTCTTAACCAATGGATTCAAGCTTATTTACGCGCCTGCCCTTGCAGGTATTATTCTTGACTGGATGACAAACAAGTTCATGGTGATCTGCCGGGCAGATTCCATGCAGCTGATCAGACGTTTCAGCGACGTGAAAAAGCAAAGTGTTTATGTGGAAAAGACCGTAAACGAAGCCGCAAAACTTTTTGGCATTAATTCAAATGCTGTCGGGTACGTTGTGAACGATGACGACAAGGAAGCAAAACTCTGCTCCATTTTTAATGATCAGTCCGGGAAAAGAAGTGTTGCAATTCCCGCTGATATCTTCGAATCTTATGGTACGATCCGTTTTATCAATCTGTTTCCGATTGTTATACGAGCTATCCGTATCGGTGGAACTCTTGTCGTTGATGAATTCGACGCCTCCATTCATCCAAAAGCGCTTATGAGCATCATCAGCGTTTTTCATAATGATGACATTAACCTGCATCATGCACAGCTGATATTCAACACGCATAATCCAATCTTCCTAAATTCCAATCTTTTCCGCCGGGACGAGATCAAATTTGTGGAAAGAGACGATGACACACACAACAGCATCCTGTATTCTCTTTCAGATTTCGGAACTGCCGGCGAAAATGGCGTCAGGAAAAACGAAGACTATATGACAAACTATTTTGTCAGTAGATACGGGGCTATAAAAGACATTGATTTTTCTCCTATCTTTGAAGAGATCATGAATTCTGATAAGAAGGAGGCTTGATTATGGCAATTATGAAGCAGACCGTAAAATACTACTTCTCTGTAGAAGGCGAGACTGAGCGATGGTATCTACAATGGCTGCAAAGGCAAATCAATGAATCAGCGAATGCCAGGCGTCGGGTATCCTTGAAAATTGATATCGAGAAGGATCCGATGAAATATGCCAAGCGGCTTACCATTACAACAAAAACAACGGTGTTTCACCTCTGTGATTATGAAAGCAACGAGGAAATTCATGTGCGCCAGTTCACCGAAACCATAGATAAAATGAAAGCCGCCACGCAGATTGGAAAACAGATCCGGTATGAATTTGGCTACAGCAATCTAACTTTCGATCTGTGGATGATACTTCATAAAGCAGACTGCGTCGGTTCCCTCGCGCACCGCCGGCTGTACCTGCATCCGCTCAACCGTGCATACGACGCACGCTTTGAAACCATGGATGATTATAAGCACGAGAATCATTTCAAATGGTGTCTGAACCAGCTTGATCTGAATAATGTGAAAGATGCAATACGTAGAGCCGATGCAATTATGAAAAGGAACGAAGATTCTGGATATAAATTACTGCAGTACAAAGGATTCCATTATTATCAGGAGAATCCCTCGCTTGAAATCCATACTGTAATTTCTCATATTCTCTCTGACTGCGGGCTTCTTTGATAAAATTTCTTTGTGAATCCATTTACATATACTCAGCAGACACTGATTACTGGCAACCTCTCAAAGATTTTATAAACTCTCCAAAATCTGCTATTCTTTTTGTAGAAAAGGACAGTGCTTCAGCATTGCTTGGGGCTGGTCATAAGACCCGGGTCCATCTTCGGCGGGGATGTTCCCCGCCATTTCTTTTATATCTGGAAAATCTATGCGAATCTGCACGTTTCTGCACCAGGTTTTGTCACCTGAATCTGACTCATGTCTAACATAAGTGTTCCACACGCTATTTCAGCGAGTAATCGCTTAGTAACCATTAGCCAGAAGACAGGGTCACTTGAAGAAATGATCAAGAAACATCATTGTGATTTTCCTAAGGACTAACTCTCGACGGTCTCAGCACCGTCCTCCGGTTCATCTCCTTAAAGGAACTGCATGATCTCCTCAAAGCTTCTGTTGCTGTCCTCAATAGCCTTCATGAGCTCCTTCTTCTGGATCTCGTCCCGTTTATTTATCAGCTGCTCCCGCTTGTTGACCTCGGCCTCATAGTGTTCCCTGGTGGCATAGAATTATTTCGAAAAGTCCACACTGAATAACGCTCTGACTTGCTCGGGATCGGAGAAACGGCTAAAACCAAATTTTCTTCCGACTGAAGGAATTTATTGATCATACAGCAGCGCAGATGATCCCTCCATCTCAGATCGACTGTATGAACAAACTCTTCCAGTGTCATCCCCAGTTGCGCTTTGATTTCATCATCTAATCATAGAATGTCACACCAAGCCGCTCAGCCAGCAATTCTCCCGTTGTCGATTTTCCCACATTTGAAACACCGAAAAGAAGTACCTTCATACTAAAAGCCCTCTGAATGAACACCGAGATCGGTGCTGAATGAAAACGTTGATTACTGACAAACTCTCAAAAACAGATTGCCATTTTCGCACTAATCCTGCAGCTTCAGAAGTTCCTTGTTCTCCAGATCTTTCTTTTTTTCTGAAGAGCATTGAGTTCCTTCATCGCAGCATCGTATTATCCTTTCCCCGGAACACTACCGCCTGCGCTTTCTCGGTCTTTTCGTCAAGTGTGATGGTTCTTCTGGTATCAAGGGATTCGCTTCCGCTGGCCCGCTCAGCCTTATCCCCAAGATAAGATTTATCGCCGCAGAACAGCTTCTCTGAGCTGTCTCTGCTCATGTAAAGGGTCAGCGCTTCTTCGGCAGTCATGCCTTCAGAAGTAATGATGACAAAGTAGCCGCACAACCGGATCTCTTGATCGATGACATCCATTCGTTCTCTTGCCGCGGTGAAGGTTTCATCCTCTTTACCCTCATGATAATAGATCAGGTCAAAGTATTTCGCATATTTTCCTTACTGAAGCAGCACACGATCCAGGATAAAACCGATATGCTGGTAGCCATAGCCTTCCACCTTCTCCAGCATGAACTGTAGCCGGGAAACATCATTCCCAATGCAGACGCGCTTTGCCGAATTGTATTTCTTCTCTTTGTAATATTTCCGCCCGATTTCATAGTAGACATACGGTATCTTGCTGATGGTTTTTAACTGTCCTTTTTCCGATGGCATCGTGGCTGTCTGATTAAGATACATTTGCACCTCCCTCCTACAATAGGTTTTGTTGATGGTACAGACCACCTGACAGCCAGTCAGGAGTCCGTTCCTCTCATTGTTTAAGCTGTTAGAATGAAGCGGCATGGTTTTTGACGAGCACCTCCCTGGACTTGCC
>Ga0256406_1002180_pt1 | contig 28663 bp, 27 predicted proteins | sample RumenRJG_03DNA_FD_185986 | JGI IMG/M metagenome (GOLD analysis project Ga0256406, IMG submission 185986) | Bovine rumen microbial communities from Lethbridge, Alberta, Canada - RJG_03 | ecosystem: Host-associated > Mammals > Digestive system > Stomach > Rumen | place: Canada: Alberta | collected... | reverse complement strand
CGAAGCCCCCCTCAAGATGAGATTTCCTCCATTATGGTAAGACCCGTGGGAGACTACCACGTTGATAGGTCGGAGGTGTAAGTGCGGTAACGCATTCAGCTGACCGATACTAATAGGTCGAAAACTTGATCATCTGGTTCAACTCAGGTATAGTGTTATTCAATTTTGAGGGTACAACCCTCGAAAAATCCTGTGACTATAGCGAGGAGGTTCCACCTGTTCCCATCCCGAACACAGTAGTTAAGCTCCTTAGCGCCGATGATACTTGGGGGGCGACCCCCTGGGAAATTAGGACGTCGCAGGTTTTTTCTTAGGCCCCATGGTCAAGAGGTTAAGACATCGCCCTTTCACGGCGGTAACCCGGGTTCGATTCCCGGTGGGGTCACCATACGTCGTAAGGAGCGTCAATAAGACAATCCTTACGATTTTTCTTTAATAAGCGGACGTGGTGGAATTGGCAGACACGCTAGATTTAGGTTCTAGTGCTTAGGCGTGAAGGTTCGAGTCCTTTCGTCCGCACCATATTTACAAAAATGAGTCGGTAATTATTACTTTACCGACTCGTTTTTATTGTTATCTTATTCGAAATACTCTTCAATTCTCACGAAATCCTGCAGTTTTTCAACGTTTTACTACATTTTTCTCACTTCCAAATGTGTACTGAATATGATTTTTTATTCTGCTATAGTCACCGGCAAGGAGGAAGCAATGAGACTCGGACTTCTTATCAGTGACATCGAATACAGGAAAGCTTTGGTATCGGGAATAGCCGAATATGACGGTGACATTATTCTCGATGTGATTAATCCGGGTGATGATATAGAAGCCGATGCTCTTATTCTTACTGATGCTAAGCCTGCTGATATAGATAAGCTTCTACTGGAAAAAATCCATTACAGAACTGTTTTCCTAATCACTAACACAAGTTCATTTAGTTCATGCAGCAATATTTACACCTGTTTCAAATACAGCAGCATCAGCAGGCTTATGGCAGAAGTATCGGATATACATCAAAGGTGGCGTGGGGTTGAAAACAGAAGTGCCGTAAGTTCCAGGATAATCGCTTGCTGCTCGGATTCAGACGCTTTCAGTCAGAGTAGCTGCAGCGCTCTGGCGAGACAGATTATCTACAGGCACGGAGGGAGCATAGTAATAGTTCCTCTTGGATATATTAACGAAGAAGGTATGGACTTTGCAGGGGATATAAACAGATTTGCCAGACTTATGTATATGGTGGAAAGCGGCAGAGATACTGAATTATCTTCGATTACATACACCGACAGCTACGGAATCAGCCGACTGATGCTGCCCAAAGGAAGAAATCCCATTGCATACCTCGAAGAGGACGATCTCATCAAGCTGATACTCTACATAAGTATGTTGTTTGAAAGCGTGATACTGGACATTGCGGGATGCTACAGAAAGGAGAACCTAAGTGCAATCAGAAATGCCCACAGCGCGCTGATTTTCGAGACGGGAAGAAGAAGGCTTGATTTCAAGGAGATAGTCGGAAGTGAGATAAAAAACATCAGGACCGTCAAGCTTACTGAAGGATCGGATGAAGCGTTTGCCGTAGATGAATACGTAAAGGAATTATACGGAGTAAGAGATGTCGAATAATACAAGCAGGGCGGAGACAGTAAGGAAATATGCATCAGAAATAGAGGATATGGTAAGGAGCATCAGGAAGTGGATGGGCGAGTCCGAAAAAGACCTTCCTACTGAAGGTATACGAAAGAAATGCGAGGATGAATTCTTTTCTTCTGAGCTGTCATACAAAGTCAGCTCAAGAGAGATAGGAACAATAATAAAAAGTATTTCGGACAGGCTTACCAGCAGGTACGGCATACTTACGGATCTGCTCAATGACAAGAAAATCAACGAAATAATGGTCAACGGACCGAATCATATATATGCGGAGAAAGATAAGCGTCTCATAAGAATAGATGATGCCTTTACATCCGCAGATGAACTTGAAGAGATAATCAGAATGTTTGCATCTGATGTCCACAGAGAAATTAATGAGGCAAATCCCATCGTAGATGCGAGGCTACCGTCAGGATATAGGGTAAATGGGGTTCTTGCGGCAGTTGCTCTTAACGGTCCGATACTGACTATAAGAAAGTTCAAAGAAAAGGGAATTGAACTCGAGGAGCTCATTGAACTGGGCAGTATAAGCAAGGAGTGTGCAAATGACTTAAGAGCCCTTGTAAAGAGCGGATACAACCTTTTTATAAGCGGAGGGACTTCATCAGGAAAAACCACGTTCTTAAACGCTCTTACGGCATCCATAGGGGAGACGGAAAGGGTCATCACCATAGAGGACTCGGCAGAGCTTGTCATTAGCCATATTGAGAACAGGGTGCAGATGGAATGCCGTAATGCAAACTCCATAGGAAAAGGCGGGGTGAGTATGGAGCAGCTCATAAGAACGAGCCTCAGAATGAGACCGGACAGAATTATCGTCGGGGAGGTAAGAGGCCGTGAGGTAATAGACATGATACAAGCCATGAATACCGGCCACGACGGCAGCATGTCAACGGGACACGGTAACTCGATAAAAGGGATGCTCAACAGGCTGGAGACTATGTATCTGATGGATTCACAGGTATCGGTGAGCTCCGTGAGAAACCAGATTGCCAATGCGATAGATATCTTTGTTCATCTGAAAAGAGACGGAAACGGTAAGAGGCGTGTGGAGGAAGTTGCCGAACTTACCGGATTCGACGGCAGTAATTACACAATTAATTACCTGTATAAGGCTGATTCCAAGGGGAATCTCCTGCCGACCGGCAGGGGAATAATCGACAGGGAGAGACTAATAAGGGGTGGCTTTTCGGAAGTGTTATACGGAAATGACGGAATTAAGTATTTACAAACTCAATAAAAAAGAGAGCATCATCTTCTACGCATGCGTGGCGGCAGCAGGGATAGGAATATCGCTTTTGATGTACAAGAACATATTCTTTTCGGTGCTCATAATACCGCTGGCAGGAAGGATAAAGTCGTTTACAGAAGACTACCTCGCTGACAGAAGAAGGACTCGGTATATGGCAGAGTTTAAAGACTTTTTATTCATGGCGTCGACTGCCATAGGTGCAGGGAGATCGATGAAGGATGCCATAGGAGAGGCTGTGCCGTCTCTTGCAAATATACACGGAGAATCCGCGACCTTGGTGAAGGATCTCAGAATGGCGCATGAGAGAATGGAAACAGGCATGGAAAACGATGTGAGCGTGCTTATGGAAATGGCAGATGCAAGCGGACTTGAGGATGTAAGGGACTTCGTCCTCATTTACTCGATATGCAAAAAGAGCGGAGCAAGCCTTATAAATGCGCTGAATAAAGCGGCTTCTGTGATCATGGAGAAGATGAGCATTGAAAGGGAGATAGCGGAGCTCGTCAGACGAAAGGAAAGTGAGGGAATGATACTTCTCATAATGCCGATACTCATCATTCTGTTTTTAAATCTCTTTGCCCCGGACTACATAGCTCCGCTGTACGAGACTCTGGCAGGCAGGCTGATTATGACTATTACAGTCATATCTACCATAGGCGTGTACATGCTCATACGGAGGATTACGGATGTGGTTATTTGATGAAATCAAGAGAATCAAATCCGATAAGGAGATGATGAGCAGGATATATATGATTACGCTCGGAGTTGCGCTTCTAATTTTAGTGCTGGTGCTGAAAGGACCTGAGGAGAAAGGAAAGATAGTAAGTGACGGCGAAGGAAATGCAGTCAGCATAAAAAGATATACGACCGAAAAGAGCGAAAGCTACAGTCTCGTCGCAGAGATAAAAAAGGGCAGCGATACGATTGCCCGCGATGTGAATCTCAGCATACAGGCCGTAAAAGAAGGTAAGAGTGCGGAGGTGCTGTCCGATGAGACGGACATCGCTGCTGAAATGGAGATGGCGCTCGATGCAGCCATAAACGATATCGAGTATTCCAAGAGCAAAACGATAAGTCTTCCGACTGAGCTTTCGGACGGGAGCAGTGTGAACTGGAAGGAAAGGGAGACTAAAGACTACACGGTATTCTTTCTGATTCCGTTTATATACCTTGCTTTGATCATCTTTGTAGTAAGGGCGCCGAAAGACAAGTTAAAGACGGAGATTGAAAACAAGAAGCAATCGATTTTAAGGGGTCTCCCGCGGTTTTGCAATCAGTTGTTCCTCATGATGAATGCCGGACTCATACTCTCTGATGCTTTCGAGAAGATAACGGATAGCTACGCACTTCGTCTGGATACAGACAATGAGGAAAAAAAGCATGACTATTTCGAATCCGAGCTTGTTCGAATACGTCGCGACGATCCGAACCACAGAACCAGCACTGCAAGCCTAATACATGAGTTTGCCGTAAATAACGATGTAAAAGAAATGATAAGGATAGCAACGATCCTCACGGAAAATGAAAAAAGAGGAAGCGATGTTATAGAGAGCCTGAGCAGAGAGAGCAGATATCTTTGGGATGAGCGAAAGGTCATCGCAAGAGAAAAGGGAAAGACGATAGACAGCAAGATGTCTTATCCCCTCGGCATACTACTCATACTGCTTATAGTCATCACTATGGCGCCTGCCATGCTGTCCATGTGAGGCGCCGGGAAGGAGGAAAGCCATGTTAAAAAGAATAATCTCAATCACACGTGCGGTTAACAACAAAAAAGGAATGGAGATGGTCCAGGTTGCAATCTTGGTAGCGATAGCTGTGGCCGCCGGCATCATCTTTAAAGGATCGGTAGTTGACTTTGTAAACAAGATATTCAATGCGCTTAACGCAGCCAATTTCTAGCTATGACACATTTAGGCAATAACCTCAAAAGATATATACGGGCTCTTACAACCAAGAGGGGGACGGAGATGGTGGAAGCCGCCATCTCGCTTCCTCTTATCATACTCACGGCCATGCTGCTGGTGAGAATGTTTGCTTTTTATCTTGAGATATTAAATACGAGCGTGGCATGTCATATGGAAGCTCTGGACAGGTGGGACTCATACGGAGGAGCAGGCATGCAGATATACAAAACCACGAAGGAAGTCAGGCTACTACGAGGATGCGTCCTTAAGTTTGATGTGACGAAAGAGATAAACACCAAGGCATATATGTTAAACGAAGATCTTTTGGTCAGGGCCGGAGGAATATTCCAATGAAGAAGTTTTTTCGAGGGAGCAATAAGAAGGGCTCATCTGCCGTGCTTACGGCCATGATGTTTGTTGCATTTGCCTTAAGCGTGGTCGGTGCTATCGGAATATGCAGGGAACTTGCGATAAAAAGCGAGTGCGAGGTCTTCGGCAGAGTTTGGACCAGGGCAATTCTCTCTGAGTATGATCAGCCACTTCTCGAGGATTACGGCATCATGGCCTATTTCGGAAATGACAGCGATGTGAGCGACAAGATAGAGAACTATTTGGACTACTCAGCTGCGGACAGGCTGGACATAGACCTCGGAGGGGCAAATGCGGACCTTATAGGCTACGAACTGGGTGATCCTGATAATTTCCTCGAAGCGATAAAAAAAGCGCTTACAGCCAAAGTAATTGGCGATTTGGCATTCGGCGGAGGAAGGCGTGAGAGGAGCATAAAGATAGGATCCGATGATATAGGCAGCGAAGAAGGAAATGACGCGGGAGAAGGAAGGGGCATAAGGAACAGAGTAGTGTTGGACACTCTGCCGTCAGGAGGCATCACGAGTTCTTATGATGTTGATTCCTTGGTTCAAAAGGCGAAGTCATTCGGAAGTGAAGGAGGGCTCCGTAGTGCCCTCACTGCTGCGGGTTCAGAAGTCATATTCATTGACAAGTTTTTCGATAATGCCGTGACATATGCCAGCGATAAGGATTCATACTTTCGAAATGAATGGGAATACATCATAAAAGGGAGCCCCGATGATGCTGAGAATCTCAAATCCGTAAAAAGAAGCTTGTTTCTCATGAGAAATGCTCTCAATCTTTTGTCCCTGTACAGGGACCCGAAGAAGGTCGAACTTGTCATCAAAGTGGCCGAGACCATAACACCGGGGCCTCTGGGTCTAGTGACTCAGCTCTTAATAGCGGAGGCCTGGGCAGCGCTTGAGACAGAGCAGGATATGAAAGATCTACTGGATAACAAGAGAGTGCCGATTCTTAAGTCCGAGGCTGAGTGGCAGACCGGGCTCGGTGCTGTACTTGACAGCGATAAGGTAAGAAAAGAACTCGATGATGAGTCTAAGGAACTCCTAAATGAAAAAAGAGATGAGATAAATGCCCTTGGCGGCATAGCAGATAAAGTAAGTGATTTGAAACAAGGTCTCAACTACGATGAGCATCTCATGATTATGATACTCACCATGGATGAGAGGGTGAGGCTGCTTAGAATAATGGACCTCGTTCAGATAAACATGAAGTACAGATATTACAGGGACTTCAATTTGATGGAGTACTACGTCGGTACAAGGTTTTCGATAGATGCGAACGGAAGAAGTTATGAATTTGAAGATGCGTATAAATAAAACCGCGAAAAAGGGCAGCTATCTGGTGGAGGCTGCAATAACTCTGCCGATATTTCTGATTGCCGTTGTGTGCATGAGCTCGATTATTCTGATGTATGCATGTATAGAGGACTGCAATTTCACAGCGGCCAATGAGATGAGAAGAGCAGGTGCTTCGGCAATTCTTGCAGATACATCCCTCGGTGTGCCGTTCAGAGTAAAAAGGGAGATGGTAAACGGTCATTCTCTGGTGGAATCTGCACACATAACTGATTATGGATACAGGGTCACAAGATGGGACACGGATGAGCTGATTGCCCTCAGCATAATGATGAAGATGAAGTCCAAGAATCCAATTGGACTACTGTCCGAGGCTGAGTATGAGATTTCCATGGTGACGAGGGCCTATGTCGGTAGATTCAGAGGCTACGATGCCATGAGCGCCGATGAATTCGGATCAACGGGTGATGCAGTATTCATCTTTCCTAAAAGAGGAGAGAGATATCATAGCGAGGGCTGTCAGCATCTTACTGCCGCATCGAGATCCGGAGTTCTCACATCAAATATAAAAAGACAGTATAAGTCATGTCCGCTTTGCAAAAGCGGCAGGGCGGGACACGGCACACTAATTTATTACTTTCCTGCTGCAGGAGAAGATTATCACTTGGGCGGATGCCCGTCACTGCAGAGAAACTACATTGAAATTGAGCGGCAAGTGGCCATAGACAGAGGCTACAGCCCATGTGCAACATGCGGAGGTTAGAGATGGAGAAGATTAGACACGAACTTGCGGGATACATGCTGCCGTCTTACGTAGAGGAAATATTAATCGGGAATTACTGTCCCGGTTTCGTTAGGATGTCCATGGTTAAAGAGCGTGGGAGGTACTCATTCAGCTACAAACCCGGGATTTATAAAAAGCTTGAGTACAAGGAGATGAATCTTTACGAAAAGATGATACTAATAAAGTCACTCATTACCGTCATTGAAAAGAATAAAGCGCATTTCATATGGCCGGAGACCTATCTAATCGAACCGGAACTTATTTACCTTAAGGACAAAAAGCTATCTTCCGATGACGTCAGAATAATGTATTATCCGGACCTCAAGACTTTGAACTACAGATACAAACTAATGCTCTTTGCCGACAGGATACTGGATAAGAGGAATAAAGAGGAGCGTGATGCGGCAGATCAGCTTAGGCAGTCCTCGGAATCGGGAGATATCAACAGGATAAAGCTCATGCTGGATAAACAGATAATGAGGCTGGAAAACAGGATGGCAGAGGGCAGAATCGTCTGATTAATTATTTCGATAAATATACAATTAGTGTCATAAAGAATGTTACAATCATCGTAGGTTTTACTATGTAAGAAGAAAGGATGACTTTAATCTATGATTAGACATATTGTAATGTTCAAGATTAAGGACGAGTACAAGGATGAAATTCCTCAGCTTGTCGAGAATTTCTATGGCATGAAAGGAAAAATTGAAGGGATGCTGGACCTCGAATCCGGTGCGGACGTGCTCCATAGTGAAAGGTCTTATGACCTGGCACTGATTACTCTGTTCGAAAGCAGAGAGGCGTTCGAAGCATATCAGACGCATCCGGTTCACCAGCCGGTAAGAAAGCGCATGCACGAAGTCAGAAGCGCATCCGTGGCCTGCGATTTCGAAATATAGCGCTTAATTACTTGTTGTATTTCTTTGTATGCTATACAATTAACAAGTACGGATTTAATACAAATCACTAAATATCAGGAGGGTATGATTATGATTTATTCGGCAGAAGTGAAAGGCATGTGCCCGGTTCACCAGGGAGTTAATCACGGCTCCGCGCCAATTCCTGAGGAAGGTAAATGGGTTAAACCTAAACAGGTTTCAGACATTTCCGGATACACTCACGGAGTAGGTTGGTGTGCACCTCAGCAGGGAGCATGCAAATTATCACTCAATGTCAAGGACGGCATTATTCAAGAGGCGCTTGTTGAGACCATCGGTTGCTCGGGAATGACTCATTCCGCAGCAATGGCATCCGAGATTCTTCCGGGACTTACGGTTCTGGAGGCACTCAATACAGACCTTGTATGCGATGCCATCAACACAGCGATGAGAGAGATTTTCCTTCAGATCGTCTACGGACGTTCACAGAGTGCTTTCTCAGAAGGCGGACTCTTAATCGGAGCGGGACTTGAAGATTTAGGTAAGGGAACAAGATCCATGGTCGGTACCACATACGGCACCCTCGAAAAGGGCCCGAGATACCTCGACCTTACGGAAGGATATATCACACAGCTTGCCCTGGACGAGGACAATGAGATTATTGGATACAAATATCTCAACTTCGGAAAGATGATGGATTTCCTCAAGGCAGGCGATGATCCGGCCACAGCAGTTGAGAAGGCATCCGGCCAGTACGGTCGTGTTGATGATGCCGCAAAACTGATTGATCCGCGTAAAGAGTAACACAGGGAGGAAAGAGACATGATTAAATTTGAATCTTACGAAAGAAGAGAAAAACAGATCCTTTCCAAACTGGCTGAGTATGGTATCGGATCTATCGAAGAAGCAGAAAAGATCACAAAGGATGCAGGACTTGATGTTTACAACATGATCGAAAACATCCAGCCTATCTGCTTTGAAAACGCCAAGTGGGCTTATACCGTAGGCGCTGCAATCGCTATTAAGAAGGACTGCCGCAAGGCTGCCGATGCTGCTGCAGCTATCGGAGAGGGCCTGCAGGCATTCTGCATTCCGGGTTCTGTAGCAGACCGCCGTAAGGTAGGTCTCGGACACGGAAATCTCGGAAAGATGCTCCTTGAAGAAGATACTGAGTGCTTCGCATTCCTCGCAGGTCACGAGTCATTCGCTGCTGCTGAGGGAGCCATTGGTATCGCTTCAAAGGCTAATAAAGTTCGTAAAAAACCACTCAGAGTTATTCTGGACGGACTCGGTAAGGATGCAGCACAGATTATCTCAAGAATCAACGGATTTACATATGTTGAGACCGAGTATGATTACTTCACGGGAGAGCTCAAGGAAGTATTCCGCAAGTGCTATTCCAAGGATCCTGAGAGCCCAAGAGCCAAGGTTAATTGCTATGGCGCAAACGATGTACAGGAAGGCGTAGCCATCCTTTGGAAGGAGAATGTAGATGTTTCCATTACAGGAAACTCCACAAATCCAACCAGATTCCAGCATCCTGTTGCAGGAACATACAAGAAGGAAAGACTCGAGGCAGGAAAGAAGTATTTCTCAGTTGCTTCGGGCGGCGGCACAGGTCGTACACTCCATCCTGACAACATGGCAGCAGGTCCTGCTTCATACGGCATGACAGATACTATGGGACGTATGCATTCTGACGCACAGTTTGCAGGATCCTCATCCGTGCCTGCTCACGTAGAGATGATGGGACTCATCGGTGCAGGTAACAACCCGATGGTTGGAATGACTGTATCTGTAGCAGTTTCCGTGGAGGAAGCGGCAACAGCAGGTAAGTTCTAGGCATTTTAGAAACAAGACTAATTAACGGCCGGCGGATTAAACCGCCGGCTGTGTTATCTGTGTGGAGGATTATTATTTGGAAATTATAAGGGCAGAACATTCGGGCTTTTGTTTCGGCGTGAACAGAGCCATTGAACTTGCTTTTTCGGAAGCTGAAAAGAGCGGAAGAGAAGGCCGTCTCTTCACCTGCGGTCACCTTATTCACAATAAGGCGGTGGTAGATGCACTGGAAGCTAAAGGTGCTACTATGATAGAGACTCTGGATGAGGCATCGGCAGGAGATACGGTAATAATAAGGTCTCACGGAGAGCCCAAAGAATTCTACGATGAGGCTGAAAAAAGGGGTATTACACTGATAGACACAACTTGCGTCTTTGTAAAGAAGATACACGAAATAGTCAGCAAGGCCCACGATGAAGGAATCCCTGTCGTTCTCATAGGTGACAAGGACCATCAGGAGGTAAAAGCCACGAATGGATGGTGCAGCTATGAGGCTCTTGTCATCGGAAGCAAGGATGAAGCAATAAAAGTCTTAGAAGAGAAAGAAGAATTCCTCAGTGTCAATAAACCTATTATCGTTTGCCAGACTACAATCAAGCATGAATTACTCGATGAGATACTTGAAGTATTTGATAATTCAGGCATCAAATACGATATTCGCAACACCATTTGCAACGCTACGAAAGACAGGCAGGACAGCTGTGCCGAGCTGGCTAAAAAGGTTGATTTAATGGTAGTTATAGGGGATAAGCAAAGCTCCAATTCGAGAAAACTATTCGAAATCGCCGAAAAAAACTGTAAAAAGGCTATTTTTGTTGAAAATTCAGCAAACTTAGACTTGCATGGGTTGACGAAATTAGATAAAATTGGGTGCATAGCGGGCGCTTCGACGCCTGAATGGATTATCAAGGAGGTTATTTCTTATATGAGCGAAAATGTCACTAAAGAAATGGAACAGAATCCAATGATGGATTTTATGGATGACATTGAGAAGTCTTTACGTTTACCGAAGCCGGGAGACATTGTAGATGGTAAAGTTGACCAGGTAATGGGAGATGCCGTCATTGTCAACATGGGCTGCAAGAAGGACGGAATTCTCAGATCCGACGAGGTAGTACTCGAAGAGGGTCAGACACTCGCTGACTTGTTCAAGGTAGGCGATGAGATCAAGGCCAAAGTCATCAAATCTGATGACGGTGAAGGTGGAATCATGCTCTCCACAAAGAGACTCGTTGCTGTAGAGAACTACACCGAGCTCGAAGCGGCAATGGCAAATGAGGAAATCATTAACGTCAAGCTGGTAAGAGCCGTAAACGGCGGCGTTATCGCAGCCTACAAGGAGATCACCGGATTCGTACCAATGTCACAGCTTTCCGACAGATATGTCGAGAATGCTGACGAGTTCCTAGGACAGGATGTCGATGTAAAGGTTATCCGTGTCGACACCAAGAGAAACAGAGCTGTCTTCTCCCGCAAAGCACTGATGGTAGAAGAAAAGCGCAAAGCCGTACAGGAGATTTGGAGCAATCTCTCCGTAGGCGATGTCGTAGAGGGTAAGGTAATGAGATTTACCGACTACGGCGCATTCGTAGACATCGGTGGAGTTGACGGACTTCTCCATATCTCTGAGATTTCATGGGGTAAGCTCAAACACCCTGAGGAAATCCTCAAGATTGGAGATATCATCAATGTAAAGATTCTGTCACTCAACGAAGAGAAGGGTAAGATCAGCCTTGGTCTCAAGCAGACACAGCCTGAGCCATGGACACTGGTTGGTGACAAGTACAAAGTCGGCGACGTACTCGAAGGAAAGGTCGTACAGATTAAGGAGTACGGTGCATTCGTAGAGCTCGAAGCGGGCCTCGACGGACTTGTACATATCTCCGAGATTGCTAACAAGAGAGTCGAGAATGTATTCGACGAACTCAAGATTGGCGAGACAGTCAACGTCAGAATTATGGAGATCGATCCTGACAAGAGAAGGATCAGCCTCTCCATCAAGGCCACACTTCCTGAGGAAGAGCAGGTAGAAGAAGCAGCCGATGAGGCAGCAGAAGCACCTGCAGAAGAGCCTGTAGCTGAAGCTCCTGTAGAGGAGGCCGCAGCAGAGGTAGCCGAGACTGTAGAAGAAGCAGTTGAAGAGCCTGCAGCAGAGGAAGCTGAAGAAGCAGCTGAGGAAGAACCTGCAGAAGAAAAAGATGACGATGACGACGATGATCATGACGACGACGATGACGACGATGATGATCACGACGACAAAGATGACGATGATGACGATGACGATGAAGAAGAAAAGGATGATTAATCCGGCATAATCATAGTCATAACGGAGCCGTGTCCTTGAAGGATGCGGCTCTTTCATTTATAGTAAAGATATGAGAGACTTTAAATTTAACGGACAAATCAAAATGGTGGCTCTTGACCTGGACGGTACGACTCTAAATAGCGAGCGTGAGATAACTCCGCGCACTATAGCTGCATTTGAGGCTTGCCGAGATAAGGGCGTGCACGTTGTTGTGTCTACGGGCAGGACTTATACGGCTCTTCCTGAGAATGTAACGGGAGCGCCGGGCATCGAATACGCTATAACATCCAATGGGGCGCATATCAATGACATAAAGACGGGGGAAGCTGTTTACAGTGACTATTTGTATCCGTCCGCTGTCGAGGAAGTGGCCAGGCTAAAAGATGAGACGGGTGCGTTCATAGAGGTGTTCATTGATGGAGTAGCCTATACCGATGAGAGCTATCTGGAGGATGTAAGGGCAAACGGCTGCGCTTACAGAAGTGCGGAGTATGTGCTTTGGAGCAGAAAAGGAAAGTCTGATGTGTCAGCCTTTATGCTGAAAAACAAAGACAGAGTAGAGAACGTCAACTTTATTTTCGCAACTCTGGATAGGCTGGAGGAATGCAGGGCACAGATAGAGTCTATTGATAAAGCTACAATTACTACATCATTTCCGAATAATCTAGAGGTAGGAGGTCCTAACACAAGTAAAAAAACAGCCCTTATAGAGCTGATGAAAAGGCTTGATGTGGAAAAATCCGAGCTCATGTGCTGCGGAGACGCTCCAAATGACATTCAGATGCTTGAACTTGCGGCTGTCGGTGTGGCGGTTGCCAATGCATGGGGCGGCACCAAAAATCATGCAGATTATATTACAGACTCAAACGATGACGACGGTGTTGCAAAGGCAATAGAGAAGTTTGTCCTATAAAAACTCATTTGATGAGCGGAACTCGGCGTAATTGTCGGGTTCTTTTTTGTATGTTTTAAAATGTCAGGGGTGATTTCAAAAAAAGGTATTTTTTTGCAGGAATTAGGGACTTTCTTGTTCGACTTGCATTTCATAGAAGTGATAGCATTTTTACATGAAGTATACGGCTGACGACGAAAGGATTTAAAAATGAGATACAGAAAAAATGTGGGAGATTTAGGAGAGCAACTGGCAGCAGATATGCTCTGCAACTCCGGATACAGAATCATCAAAAGAAACTTCGCCATAAGGGGCGGAGAAATTGACATTATTGCCATTAAGGATGGGGTGATGCACTTCATTGAGGTTAAGACAAGAACGGGTGATGAGTTCGGTTATCCTGCGGATTCGATTACGGAAGCCAAGAGACAGCGGCTCAGAAAGGCTGCGAGAGAATATCTTTACAGTAGGAGAGGCTGCTGGGAGAATCTCTCTTTCGATGTGTACGAAGTTATGGTAAATCATATCGAGAATTGCATGTAGGCGGTGCGGGTATGTACAGCAGAATAAGATCGTCCGTATGCGTTGGAATAGAGGGTAGGGAAGTTCAAGTGGAGACGGTATTATCTAGAGGACTTCCATCTATTAGCGTGGTTGGACTTGCCTCTACCACAGTCATGGAGTCCAAGGAGCGTATCAGAAGTGCGATTTTTAACTCCGGATATGAGTACCCGAGGGGACGAATAACTATAAACCTCATGCCGGCGGAACTTAAGAAAAACAGTAGCTGCCTTGATCTTCCTATGGCAGTAGGGATTATTGCTTCCGAGCAGCTTTTCAGAGCAGAGAATCTTAACGAATGGGCAATTTTCGGGGAGCTAACGCTGGACGGCAGGGTGAGCGAGGTAAGGGGCGCTCTTCCTATGCTGATGCATCTTAGGAGCAAGGGTATAGAGAAGGTCATTATTCCCAAGGGAAATATTGATGAAGCATATCTTTCGGGCATAAAAGAAGTGTATGCAGCAGAGACATTGAAGGATTGTATAGAGATACTCAGTAAACCCGATGAGGCGACCTGTATAAAGTTCGACATGAGAGACCAACTAACAACAGATTCGTATGAGGCCATCGAGGATTATGCGGATATTTCGGGGCAGGAAAACGCGAAGAGAGCTGTGGTAATTGCGACGGCGGGCAGGCATGGTCTTTTGATGGTGGGAAGTCCGGGATGCGGTAAGACCATGCTTGCCGGCAGGATACCGAGCATAATGCCGGCAATGGATGAGCGAGAGATCATCGAGACCGCCGTAATGCGATCAATTACGGGAGAGAAAAATCTCGGCAGCAGGATAAGACCTTTCAGGCATCCACACCATACAATAGGAAAGGCAGGCCTTCTCGGCGGAGGATCAGATATTGCATTGCCCGGAGAGATAAGCCGTGCACATAACGGAGTGCTCTTCCTTGATGAGATCTGTGAGTTTGAGAGAGAGAAGATTGACGGTCTCAGGATACCTTTGGAGGAGAAGAGAATTACCCACTTCAGAAAGGGTGAGACTTATACCTTTCCTTGCGACTTCCAGCTTGTAATGGCATCCAATCCTTGTCCGTGTGGCTTTTACGGAGACAAGGAGAAAGAATGTAAGTGCAGGCAGTCGGATATAGAGCGATATCAGAATAAACTGAGCGGTCCGATAATGGATCGAATCGATATGAAGATAAGTATGGAGAGAGTAACATACGGGCAACTGACAGAAGGAGAAAAAGGACTAAGCTCAGAGGAAATGAGAAAGACGATAATAAGAGCCAGGAACTTTGCAATCAGAATGGGCAGATCGGGCTATAACTCAGATTTAAGAGGAAATAATCTAGACAAGCACTGCAGGCTCGGAAGAGAAGAGAAAAGCTTTATGAGAGAAGCCTATGAGGCTCTCGGCATGTCACCTAGGGCATATGTGAGAACGTTAAAACTCTCCAGGACCATAGCGGATATTGCAGAAAGTGCAGAGATAAAGCAAGAGCATTTAGCAGAGGCGCTAAGTTACAGGATATAGATAGGAAATAATATGAGTACAACAAATAACAACTTTAATTTCATTGAACCGAAGTGGAAAATCGGAAAACACAAGATAAACAGAGTTGACAGAAACTCCGTCGATTTTCCCGAAAGATTAAGAGAGATACCCGATTCTCCAAAGCAGCTATTCTGTGCAGGAGATATTTCTTTGTTGAAAGAAAGATCCGTAGGAATAGTCGGTTCCAGAAAATACACTTTATACGGAAAGAATGTCTCACTGATGATAGGGAAAAGGCTCGGAGAGCGTGGGATTACTGTTACATCCGGTCTGGCTCTGGGAGTTGATGCATTTGCTCACGAAGGCGCTCTGGACGGAGGAGGAAAGGTAATAGGAGTATTGGGTGGCGGAATAGAAGTAATGGGTCCGCAGAAGAATTACAAGCTCATGATGAGAGGACTGGATGAGGGAGGCCTTGTCCTAAGTGAGTATGAACCCACATACCCGCCATCGGCATTTACTTTTCCTGCGCGCAACAGAATAATAAGCGGTCTCTCAGATGCTCTTATAGTTGTCGAGGCAGGAATGAACAGCGGCTCATTGATAACCGCTAATCATGCAGCGCAACAAGGTAGGACGGTATATGCAGTGCCGGGACCTATCAACAGCGAGTATAGTATAGGCTGCAATCTGCTGATTCGTGACGGGGCTATGCCTCTTGTATTAATTGAGGACCTAGTTCGAGATCTAAATCTCGGAGATAAATCACATCATACAAATACGTCTAATACCAAACTTGCCGGAGATGAACTGCTGATATACGAGACCCTATCAATGCTGGGTGGAGCGACAGTAGATGAAATTGTTAAAGAAACGGGAAAAAGCGCCTCACTAATCAATTCCATCGTGACCGTCATGGAGATAAAGGGAATAACCGAAACATACGCAGGAAGAGTGTATATTGCGAATTGATACTTGTATATGAATGCAGAATTGTGCTAAAGTTTCAAATTGTAAAAATGTCTACATTAATATGTAGATAAAATTCATTTTCAAAGAGGTAACTAATGGCTGCAGCTACAAGAAAAAGAACAACAAAGAAAAAGACATCATCGAAGTCGGCAAGCGCCAAGGGCAAGACTCTCCTCATAGTTGAGTCTCCGTCCAAGGCCAAGGTAATCGGCAAGTATCTCGGAAGCAAGTACAAGGTGATTGCATCCGTAGGTCACGTAAGAGATCTGCCTAAGAGCAGACTCGGCGTTAATGTCGAAGACAACTTCGAACCTGAATATATAAACATTCGCGGAAAGGGCGACACCATCAAGGAGATTAAGAAAGAGGCCTCTGCAGCAGACAGAATCTTGCTCGCAACCGACCCTGACCGTGAGGGCGAAGCCATATCATGGCATCTTGCACATCTTCTGGAGATGAATCCTGATGAAGAGTGCCGCGTCATGTTCAACGAGATTAACAAGGATACCGTAAAGGAAGCTATCAAGGAGCCTAGGGCTATTGATGACAAGCTCGTTGATGCTCAGCAGGCCAGGCGTGTACTGGACAGACTGGTAGGCTATCAGATAAGCCCGCTCCTTTGGAAGAAGGTTCAAAGAGGCCTGTCTGCCGGAAGAGTACAGTCTGCCGCACTCAAGCTTATCTGCGACAGAGAGACAGAGATTCAAAACTTTATTCCTGAAGAGTACTGGTACATAGCTGCGGACTTCGGAAACGAGTTCATCGCAGACCTTTCCAAGATAGACGGAAAGAAGGCTGAGGTTAAGTCTGAAGATGAGACAAACTCAATCAAGTCGGAACTCGAAAAAGGCAGTTATGTGGTCAAGTCCGTTAAGGAAGGCAAACGCCAGACCAAACCGTATGCACCGTTTACAACATCCAGCATGCAGCAGGATGCGTCCATTAAGCTCGGATTCCAGACAAGTAAGACCATGCAGGTCGCACAGCAGCTCTACGAAGGCATAAGCCTTAAGGGCATGGGCGCAAGAGGTCTTATCACATACATCAGAACTGACTCCGTAAGAGTATCCGATCAGGCCCGCGCTGCGGCAGCTTCATATATCGGAGATACATTCGGAGCAGAGTACAAGGGTAATAACGTATTTGCCAACAAGAATAAGGCAATGCAGGACGCCCATGAGGCCATTAGACCATCCGATGTGACACTTGAGCCTGAGAAGATTAAAGATTCTCTGACTCCGGATCAGTTCAAACTTTATGATCTTATCTGGCGCCGCTTTGTAGCATCTCAGATGGCAGCTGCCCAGTATGATACGGTAGCCGTAAGCATCGAAAACGGAAGATATGAGTTCAAGGCCACGGGCTCACGCATGACATTTGACGGCTGGCGCAAGGTATACAAGACTTCATCGAACGATAACGAAGTAAATATTCCTAAGATCAGCGAGGGTGAAGTCCTTGATCTTGAAAAGCTCATAACAGAGCAGAAGTTCACACAGCCGCCTGCAAGATATACCGAGGCTTCTCTCGTAAAGGAAATGGAAGAGAAGAACATCGGAAGGCCGTCGACATATGCAGCAATTATCGCGGTGCTTGTCAACAGGAGATATATCAAGAGAGTCAAGAAGTCTCTTGAGCCTACCAAGCTCGGATTTGATGTTATAGGAATACTTGCGGCATACTTTGCAGACATCGTAGATGTCGACTTCACCGGTGAGATGGAGGATAACCTTGACAGCATCGAGCTCGGTGACAAGGAATGGAAGAGCGTAATCGCAGACTTCTACAAGGGCTTTGCCGAGGAACTAAAGATTGCCGATGAGGAAGTCGAGAGAATCGAGCGCGAAGTCGTGCTCTCCGACGAAGTGTGTGAGAAGTGCGGAAAGCTAATGGCCATTAAGGAAGGCCGTTTCGGTCAGTTCCTCGCATGCACGGGCTATCCTGATTGCAAGAACACAAAGCCTATCATCAAGTCGACAGGCGTGGCTTGCCCGAAGTGCGGCAAGGATATCATCGAAAAGAGAGGACGCAGAACAGGTAAGATTTTCTACGGCTGCAGTGGTTATCCTGATTGCGATGTTTCGTACTGGGATAAGCCGACAGGCAGATTCTGTCCGGACTGCGGCGCTATGCTCGTACAGGGAAAGGGTAAGACAAAGACTGTAAAGTGCTCAAATCCTGAGTGCAAATACAAGGAGAAGAATAATGATTAAATTTCATGCAACTACAATTTGCGCCGTCAGACGCCCGAACGGAGATATTGCAATCGGCGGCGACGGGCAGGTCACCATGGGTGAGACCACTATCATGAAAAACGGTGCCAAGAAGGTTAAGAAAATATACAAAGACAAGGTGCTCACCGGTTTTGCGGGCTCGGTTGCGGATGCTTTTTCTCTGACTGAGAAGTTCGAAAACAAGCTGGGTGAGCATGCAGGTAATCTTAAGAGAGCTGCAGTTGATCTTGCACAGTACTGGAGATCGGACAAGGCCATGAGAAACCTCGAGGCTCTTATGATAGTCGCTGACGAAGAGGATCTTCTCGTAATATCCGGAAACGGTGAAGTTATCTCTCCGGACAAGGATGTAGTGGCTATAGGCTCGGGCGGAAATTACGCATACTCAGCAGCCGTTGCACTTTACGAGAATACCGATCTTGATGCAGAGACAATTGTCAGAAAGTCGCTGGAGATTGCCTCAAATATTTGCGTATATACAAATGGTAATATCAGCGTAGAGAAGCTCTAAGGAGGATAAGATGTCAGATAATATCAAAAACATGACTCCGAAGGAGATAGTTGCGGAGCTCGACAAATACATAATCGGACAGGATGAGGCCAAGAAATACGTGGCCATCGCTCTTCGTAACCGCTACAGAAGGTCTCAGCTCTCAGAAGAGATGAGAGAGGAAGTTTCTCCTAAGAACATCCTCATGATGGGACCTACCGGTGTCGGTAAGACTGAGATTGCAAGGAGACTTGCCCGTCTTATGGACGCACCTTTTGTAAAGGTGGAGGCCACTAAGTTTACTGAGGTCGGATATGTGGGGCGCGATGTTGACTCCATGATAAGAGATCTTGTGGAGGCTTCGATGAGGCTTTCTAAGCAAAAGAGGATGGACGAGAACTCGGATATGGCAGAGCAGCTTGCAGAAGACATCATCGTCAAGGCCATTATCCCGGGCGGACCTGAGGAGAATCAGAGCGGCGGAGTAAGCCTCGGCAGCATCTTCGGCAATTTTGCTAATCCGGGATATAAGACTCAAAAGCAGGAGTACGAAGAAAATAAACAGAAAGAATACGAGGCAAGCAAGGATTACTCTGAGGTGCAGATGGCCAGAGAACAGGTCAGAAAGCAGCTCAAGGAAGGCCTTCTCGAAGATCAGATAATAGAGATTGAAGTCGATGATGTTCCTAAGACCAATCAGCTCGAGCAAAACGAGGGCATGATAGCAATCGGCAATATTTTCGATACCATGATGCCTAAGAAGACCAAGCGCAAGAAATGCAAGGTAAGCGATGCAAGGCGTATCCTCAAAGAGCAGGAGGCACAAAAGCTCATCGACATGGATCAGGTAACAGACGAGGCCCTGGCCAATGCAGAGCAAAACGGCATCATATTCATCGACGAGATAGATAAGATCGCATCAGGAAACAGCCTGAGGTCAGGCGCTGACGTTTCAAGAGAGGGTGTACAGAGGGATATCCTCCCTATAGTCGAAGGAAGCGTTGTAAACACCAAGTACGGACCGGTTAAGACCGACCACATGCTCTTTATCGGAGCGGGCGCTTTCCACGTATCCAAGCCGAGCGACCTTATTCCTGAGCTCCAGGGTAGATTTCCAATTAACGTTGAGCTTTCGAACCTCGACAAGGAAGACTTCAAGAAGATACTCACTGTGCCTGAAAACGCAGCAACGAAGCAGCAAAAGGCTCTTCTTGAGACTGAGGGAGTCAGCGTAGATTTTACGGATGATGCGGTTGATGAGATTGCCAATCTCGCATACCTCATGAACGAGGAGACCGAAAATATCGGGGCGAGAAGGCTGCATACGATTCTCGAGATACTGCTCGAGGACATTTCGTACAATTTGCCGGACCCTGATATAAAGGAAGTCAAAATAGACAGAGCATACGTACAGGAAAGGCTCAGAGAGAAGATTAAGGAAGTTGATGTAGACAAATACATCCTGTAAGAAGGCATGGTACTTTACAAATCCGTATATGAATATGCCGAGGCCGAGTACACGGTCGAAAAATCACGCTTTATAGCTCATGCCTCTCCGGTGGAGACTCCGGAAGAGGCAAAGCTTTTTGTCGCGAGCATTAAAGAGAAGTACAAGGATGCAACTCACAATGTGCCGGCATTTATATGCGGCCCGGGAATGGAGCACCAGTGGGCATCGGATGACGGTGAGCCTCAGGGCACATCGGGTATGCCGATTCTCAAGCTTATTTCGGCCGAGGAGCTCACAAATGTCGTGATAGTAGTCACGAGGTACTTCGGCGGCATAAAACTCGGCACAGGCGGATTAGCGCGTGCATATACGCATGCGGCAAAGCTGGCTATAGAGCAGTCCGGTATATGCGAAGTGAGAGAAGGCATGAGCTTGAGATACAGCTTCGACTACACATATCTCAGCAAGCTGCAGAGCGTAGCCGATGATGCCGGATATGCTATAGAAGATCTCGAATATGCCGATGTGGTAAAGGCTGCTTTTTCATGTATGTCCGAGGATGCAGACAGAATCAAATCGCTTATTGCAGATATTACGGGCGGAAGGGCAGAGCTTATTAATGAAGAAAAAACTCTGGCCAAATACAGGATATAAATGAGAATAAACTAGAGCCTAAAAGAGCTCAAAATTTAATGCAAATAAGGTTTGACACGCTTATGCAAATCTGTTAATATAATCAAGCGTCAATTTTGACGGGCGCATAGCTCAGCTGGGAGAGCACCTGCCTTACAAGCAGGGGGTCATAGGTTCGAGCCCTATTGCGCCCACCACACAATTTTTTTATGGGGCCGGGTAGTTCAGCTGGTTAGAATGCCAGCCTGTCACGCTGGAGGTCGACGGTTCGAGCCCGTTCCCGGTCGCCATTACGCTGATGTGGCTCAACGGTAGAGCAGCTGATTTGTAATCAGCAGGTTGGGGGTTCGATTCCCTCCATCAGCTCCAGGATTTTTTCGAGGGGTTCCCGAGTGGCCAAAGGGGGCGGACTGTAAATCCGTTAGCACTGCTTTCGATGGTTCGAATCCATCCCCCTCGACCAAGATATTAAATACATAATATATTACGCAGTTAATTCGTGATGGATGCGAGGCGCGTGATCGAACGAGGAACGAGTAATACTCCTTGTATGCGAGTGTCGAGCGAGAGCACAGCAACGAAGCAGACGCACGAATTAACAAGTAAGATATGCGGAAGTGGCTCAGGGGTAGAGCATCGCCTTGCCAAGGCGAGGGTCGCGAGTTCGAATCTCGTCTTCCGCTCCACTTATGCGGATGTAGTTCAATGGTAGAACTTCAGCCTTCCAAGCTGATAGCGTGAGTTCGATTCTCATCATCCGCTCCACTTTTTTTCAATAGTGTTGGGCATCGTGGGTCCATAGCTCAGTTGGATAGAGCAACGGCCTTCTAAGCCGTGTGTCCGGGGTTCGAATCCCTGTGGGCTCACCATTTTTTTGCGGTTTGCTGACTAGCCCGATGAGGGAAGATCCTGAATGATGGGGTATAGCCAAGCGGTAAGGCAACAGACTTTGACTCTGTCATTCGTAGGTTCGAGTCCTGCTACCCCAGCCAATTGAGACCCATTAGCTCAGTCGGCAGAGCACTTGACTTTTAATCAAGGTGTCCGGAGTTCGAATCTCCGATGGGTCACCAAATCGTTTATACCGACAACTCATCTGGAGAGATGTCAGAGTGGTCGATTGTGCCGGTCTTGAAAACCGGTGTGCGCAAGCACCCTGGGTTCGAATCCCAGTCTCTCCGCCAAGTCGTTTTATGAGGAGAAGTACTCAAGAGGCTGAAGAGGACGGTTTGCTAAACCGTTAGGGTTCGTTATTGGGCCGCATGGGTTCGAATCCCATCTTCTCCGCCATATATAGGGGTATAGCTCAGTTGGTAGAGCAGCGGTCTCCAAAACCGCGTGCCGTGGGTTCAAGTCCTACTGCCCCTGCCACTTACTTAATACAACGGGGTGTAGCGCAGTTTGGTAGCGCAACTGGTTTGGGACCAGTGGGCCGCGGGTTCAAATCCTGCCACCCCGACCATTTTTAAAACTAAATAATTGTGGGCCATTAGCTCAGTGGTTAGAGCAACCGGCTCATAACCGGTCGGTCCTTGGTTCGAACCCAAGATGGCCCACCAGCAACAACGGGGTGTAGCGCAGTTTGGTAGCGCAACTGGTTTGGGACCAGTGGGCCGCGGGTTCAAATCCTGCCACCCCGACCAACTTTTCAAATCAATACACTTAAGAGTGTATTGCGCAGCTAATTCTGCGAGATTCGAGGAACGCGAGCGAAAGAGGAGCGAATGATACTCCTTGTATATGAGCGTCGAATGAGCGAGCAGTGACAAAGAAGCTCACAGAATTAGCAAGCAAGACATGCCCAGATAGCTCAGTAGGTAGAGCAAGGGACTGAAAATCCCTGTGTCCTTGGTTCAATTCCGAGTCTGGGCACCATATTTCCCCGGTTCATCTAACGAATCGGGTTTTTTCTTGTAAAAAACTATAGTTTACCGATAATCTTATTCATGTAAAGTTGCCTTGACATTGCTCCATTAAATGAATATTATAGACACAAGATGTAGTGTTTTCTCTAAAAAAAAGGGCATATATGGAAAACAGGCTCAAAGAGATCAGAAAAGAAAAGAAACTTGGACAAGCCTATCTTGTTGAAAAACTCGGTGTTTCCAGGCAGAGCATAAGTTCAATTGAAACAGGAAAGTGCAGTCCGTCTCTCGAACTTGCGATGGATATCGCATACCTTCTTGATATGCCTATTGATGAAATCTTTATTCATGAAAACCGCTTCAAATAAAGGCTCCGTTTAATATTTAGTAATAAATATATATCTGTAAACTTGCTTCATGTAGACTTTATACATGAAGTTTTTTAATACATTTAGGTTAAAAACGCTGATAATTTTCACTATGACAGCGGCGATTGTTTGCGCCGCTACTTTGACTGCGTCTGCTGTATCTGTTCCTAATGCATCAGGCCTTGTTAACTCGCGAGAGGGTGCATATCTTCGCAAGGGAAGCAGCACATCCACAGCTCAACTATCCCTTTTGAAAGATAATACAAGTCTTATTATTCACAAGGAGGTCTATAAGACTAAAAGCAGCAGCAAGGCAAGTGACAGATGGTATTACGTTACTGCGGCAGGTAAGAAGGGATATATAAGGGCTGATTTGGTGGATACGATTAAGTACGGCTCGGTCAATGCCAAGACAACTACTGCTGTAAATTACAGAAAGGGAGCCGGAACGGGTTTTGCTGTGGCCGGAACACTTCAAAAGGGCAAAGCTGTTTCTGTTCAGCTTGTTGCAAACCCGGTAGCTGCAACGCAGGCTGAAAGTGCCACTTGGTATAGAGTTAAGATTGGTGAGGGCTATTATTATCTTTGTTCGAAATACGTAAGTCTCACCGACACTGCAAGTTCAGCTCAGAAAACGAATACCGCGACAAAGAAGACGACCTCCTCTGCAGGCAATACCGACACAAAGTTTGAAACATATTTGAAGAAGCAGGGTTTTCCTGAGGCATATAAAAAGAAGCTGAGAGCACTACATAGAACACATCCTAACTGGATATTTGTGGCACGCAAGACTAATGTATCTTGGAGCTATGCACTAGCAAGACAAACGAGAAGCGGCGTATCACTCATACACAAATCATTCCCGAGCTCATATCGCAGCGGCAGCAGACAGATGGAGCCGGGGTGGTATAATGCATCATCCAAGGTGGTGGCATACTATATGGACCCGAGGAATTTCCTTAATGAAAACAACATTTACATGTTCGAAGATCTGACATATAAGCCTGCATACCAGACACAGAAGGTGGTATCGGCAATTCTAGCTCCGACCAAGCTTCCGAAGTACGGTTTCACGGCAAAAATATTTGTAAATGCGGGTGCTAAGACAAAGGTAAGTCCGGTATTTCTTGCATCCAGAGCAAGGCAGGAGACCGGAGGCGGCAGTGATGCCATTACGGGTAAGACCAGGCTCGGAAAAGTTTATAATCCGTTTAATATAGGAGCCTTCGGAGGCAGCAATCCGCTGTATAACGGTCTTTTATATGCCAGAGCAAAGGGTTGGACTACACCTGCAAAAGCTGTTGTAGGCGGAGCCAATGAGCTTTCAAAGAACTATATTAAGAAAGGCCAGTATACGGGATACTATCAGAGATTTAATGTCAGAAACGGTGCCTCTAAAATCGGAACGCATCAATATATGACTAATATATCTGCTGCATACAGCGAATCAATTTCTACTAAGAAATCTTATACAGCATATGGTGTAAGCAAGCAGGCCATAGTATTTGAGATTCCGATATATAACAGCATGCCTTCATCTACAAAACTGCCTTAAATAGAGAGCAAATCACAACATGATTCATCGATCAGAATGACAGTGGGAAACATTTATCAGCTGGAGAACATCTGAACCCAGTATCTAACGCCATTATACTCATAGCATGCAATTCCGACTTTTTTGAATTGCTTTCGGAGCATGTTATTTCTGTGACCTCTTGAATTGTACCAAGCCCTTGTGACGCTGGCGCATGTCCTAAAACCTACTGCAATATTCTCACCCTTATATACATTGCCTTTTATAAGAGACAGGCCGGATTTTCCGTTAGGACGGGTGTGTGAGAACTTATTGTATTTAGCCATCTCCTTAGCTCTGATCTTTGCAATCTTCTCAAGTCCCAAATCCTTTTTAATTACCTTTACCTTGGCTTTCTTTCTATATCTGTTGAGCTCAGAGTATGCTCCTTTAGTTTTAACCCATCTCGCAGTGTTTTTCTTTACGGCAACTGTTGTACCTGCAGCGTTTACAGTCAGTGTTGCTGTAGCCATCATCATGATTGCAATTAACAATACGAGCGTTCTCCTGAATGATTTCTTCATTTTCTTTTCCTTCTTTCGTCACTATAGTTCATAGAGAATGAACTAAGATTTGAAAAGGGTGCACCATTCAACGTTTTAAGAGCTCTTCTATATTGTTAACGCTTATAACTGCGAAAATATTGCATGTGATTCCTAATCTATGATCTTTTTTGGATAAGAAGCGAAATGTTATCCCCACTTTTACCATAGAAACTCTGAAAAACATGTATTCTAGTGTGCCAAAAATGTAACTTAATAAGATGTATATTTTGTGTATTAATCTAGATGCAATCACCTACAAAGTAAAGGTAACTCTAAAGGGTAATTACAGCGGTACAAAAACTGTCACATTTAAGATATTGCCAAGAGGAACTTCGGTGAGTACCATAGGCAGAGGAAATAAAGCACTTACTGTACGTTGGAAGAAACAGGCAACAAAGATGCCGAAAGCCAGGATAGCAGGGTATCAGGTGCAATACTGCCTGAGAAAGGATTTCAAGAAAGGTGCCAAGACCGTAGCGATCAAAGGATATAAGAAGACATCCAGAAAGATCAGCGGCCTCAAGGCCAAGAAGAGATATTACGTAAGAGTAAGAACCTATTATAAGACCGGAGGAAAGACCTATTATTCAGGATGGTCTGCCGTAAAGTCTGCATTAACCAAGTAGAAAAAAAGTAAGTCTCTCTTCAAAACTTACATTTTTCCTCAGCTCGCGTTCCTTGACAAATGCCCCGGAGCGCGAGCTTTTTATTTATCGAATTTAATATCGTGCGTTTCTTGTAACTCCACTCCGGAGAAACGAGTATGCGCCTCGGGACATCACCTGTCAGGCGATGAATGGTAATCTCAGGTGGGATTATTTCAATGCATCTGACTACGAGATCGACATAGGACTCCATGCTGTCAAACGGGATATAATCGGGCATAGTTTTATATAGCGGTGATGTCTTTACTATATTCATCAGATGAAGCTTTATACCAAAAGGCCTTACAGGGGAGTCATAGCATACATAACGAAGAGATTCCAGCATCATTTCTTCTGTCTCACCCGGAAGCCCGAGTATGAGGTGTGTTACAAATCTGATGCCGCGAGAGGAGAGTTTTCTGACTGCCTCATCGTAGTCGCAAATGTCGTAGCAAAGATTCATAGCATCGGATGTCTCTTTATGAATGCTTTGAAGTCCGAGTTCAAGCCACATGAAATGCTCATCGTTAATCTCACTTAAAAGGTCGAGCACATCATCGGGCAGACAATCCGGCCTGGTAGATATGGCAATCCCACTTATGCGGGTATCTGACAGAGCAGAGTAATATACTTCTCTGAGATATTCGACGGGTGCGTAGGTACCCGAAAATGACTGAAAGTACGCAATATAGCAGGCATCCGGCCACTTGGCTGAGAGCCTGTCAATCTGAGCCGTAATAGAATCCTTCATGGAGTCGGAAAGACCGTCAGCATCTTTGAGATGAGCTGCCAGCTCACCTGAGCCACCCTCAGAGCAGAAAAGGCATCCTCCGTATCTCTTACTGCCGTCTCTGTTAGGGCATGTAAAGCCCGCATCGATGCTAAGCTTTACAGTCTTACGACCGAACACCGACTTCAGATAATCGTTGATAGAATTGTATCTTTCGCCTCCCTGCATATTCTATGAATCCCTTGATTGTGTTATAATTACAAAGTTATTTTGATTGCTCGCACATGCGTCAGCAGGAGTAAAAATGCCTGAGAAGAAACAGACCGGTTCATGCATAGGATTTACATCCAAAGCGGATTTGAAAAACTTGGCGGGGGAGCTAAATGGGCTCACCCTTAATTCACAAAAGCCGAGAGTTCTTCTGCATGCCTGCTGCGGTCCCTGCGCTACAGCTTGTGTTGAACGACTGGCGCCGGACTACGCCGTTACGGTTTATTATTATAATCCAAACATTACGGACAGGGAAGAATACTATCTGAGACGGGATGCACTGAAGCATTTTATTGATGAGTTCAACAGGGAACACAAGGCCCTCTACACAGTCAGCTATATGGAAGGCGCTTATGAACCTAAGAAGTTCATCGAAAGGGCAGATCCGCTTAGAGGCGAGCCGGAGGGAGGCAAACGCTGCGATATATGCTTTGCAATGAGGCTTGCCGAGACTGCTAAGATGGCATCCAAGCTTGAGATGGACTACTTCACCACCACGATGTCGGTGAGTCCTCACAAGAATTATGACAAGATAAAGAGCCTTGGGAGCATGCTCGAGGAGGATATCAGTCCGAACTTTCTCGATATAGACTTCAAGAAGAAGAACGGCTTCGGCAGGAGCGTGGAGCTTTCAAATCAATACGGACTGTACAGACAGAACTTCTGCGGCTGTGAATATGCAAGGGCAGCAATGGCAGAGCAAAAATAAAACATATGGGGCTGGTAAACCAAAGAAGGGAAGGATATATATTATGAGCAAATTGATCGTACCAAAAGACTACAAGCCTATACTTGATCCTGCAGAGACGCAAAAGGCAATTAAGAGGATTAAGGACTTTTTCCAAAAAGCACTGGCACATGATCTTAATCTAGCGCGTGTAAGTGCGCCTCTTTTTGTCATTCCTGAGACTGGTCTGAATGACAATCTGAACGGATACGAGAGAAGAGTTGAGTTTACGATTAAAGATATGGCTGAGAAGAATGTTGAGGTAGTTCAATCTCTGGCCAAGTGGAAGAGGAATGCCCTCGGCAGATACGGTATGGAACCGGGCCAGGGACTGTACACGGATATGAACGCCATAAGAAGGGATGAGGAACTCGATAACATCCACTCCATCTACGTTGACCAGTGGGACTGGGAGAGAGTAATTACCGCAGATCAGAGAAATGATAAGTATCTTGAGCATACGGTCAGAATCATATACAGATGTATGCAGGATCTCGGTGAATATGTAAACGATCATTATCATGATCTTGAGGTCGATCTTCCGGACAGAATCAAGTTCATCGATTCGCAGGAGCTTGAGGACAAATACCCGAACAACACTCCTAAGGAAAGAGAGAAATTTGCAGCAGAAGAATACGGCGCTATTTTCATCAAGAGAATAGGACGCAAGCTGAAATCAGGCAAACCTCATGACGGAAGATCTCCTGACTACGATGACTGGGAACTGAACGGAGACATTATCGTTTGGAACTCTGTTCTGCAGGACCAGCTCGAACTGAGTTCCATGGGAATCAGAGTTGACGCAGAATCTATGATCAGACAGCTTGAGCTCGATGGAAAAGAAGACAGGAAGGAAATGGCTTTCCATCAGGCTGTAATCAACAACGAGCTTCCGCTAACAATCGGCGGCGGTATCGGCCAGAGCAGACTTTGCATGTTCTTCTTAAAGAAAGCGCACATCGGTGAAGTG
>Ga0256406_1002178_pt1 | contig 28678 bp, 21 predicted proteins | sample RumenRJG_03DNA_FD_185986 | JGI IMG/M metagenome (GOLD analysis project Ga0256406, IMG submission 185986) | Bovine rumen microbial communities from Lethbridge, Alberta, Canada - RJG_03 | ecosystem: Host-associated > Mammals > Digestive system > Stomach > Rumen | place: Canada: Alberta | collected... | reverse complement strand
CGACTTGCCCGCTCTTTGGATGCGCCATCTGAATGGGCAAAGGTGTGCATGAGTGGATTTTTACATCCAGCTCATGCTGGATTTTCAGGGCATACGGGATGTTTTCCGTGTGCGAAGTTTGAGTAATTAATATATTACCTATTATACCCCCTGTGGGAAGAGGCCTTGGATGCATTGGCTCATTGGGGTCTGGTCTCTCCGGCGCCCCTGAGCGAAAGCGATGCACAGCGAACACATTTTGAAGGAGCGGAGCGACGCACAAAATGTAGTGAGTCGTTTTCCCTGTGGGACGCAGCCCTTCTAAACAACCCGTGGCCAGCCGCGCCTTTTTTTAAAATCCGCGCCCGAAGGGCGCCACCGCAACCCTCGGCGCCTTATGGACAAGCCCCTATGGGGCTTGAGGGTTGACGGCCCGCTGGGCCGAAGGTTCTTAAGGGACTTAAGTTTGACGCGCCTTTGGCGCGAGGGTTGTTGTAGGGCGCCTCTAAATGATAGAAGGCGCCAGTTTGTATAAAACCATACAACCGCCCTGCGGGCGAGGAAATGCATTCCCCCCCTTTGGTGGCTGGCGCCACCACCTTGCCCGGTGGGAAGCATGTCACTGGATTCGCGGGTCGCGGGGCTCCCCTATGAATCCAGTTCCTTTGCCACCCCTGCAAGCGGGGGCACTATGGGTGCTTAGCAATGGAGCCATGTCTCTGCAGGAAAGCATAGAGCGATTTATTCTGTCCCCCGGATGGGGGAAAGTCCGGCGCAGCCGGATAAGGGGGAGCCGCGCAGCGGCTAATCACCAGAATGCTAATCAAGCCCCATGACACAGAAAAGCAAATCTCGTAACGCTGACTTTATAAGCATTGCCGCGAAGCGGCAATCCGCAACCCTCGGCCTGAAAGGCCGTCAAACTTAAGAACCCTCCGGCCAACGGCCGGTCCATCTTAAGAACCTTTTTCCACAACCCTTCGACACAACCTGCGGCGTCAGCCGCGCCCCTTTTTTATAAAATTTGCGCCCGAAGGGCGCCACCACCCCCCTCTGAACCCTTTGAACCTTCTGAACCCTCTGAACCCTCACACCGCAGGTGTGTCCAAAGCGGCCTTATACCATTGACAACGCTCTCTTTCTCCCCTATAATAATATCGTTATGGAAGGGTGTCCGAGCGGTTGAAGGAGGCGGTCTTGAAAACCGTTAACTTCGTGAGAGGTTCATGGGTTCGAATCCCATCCCTTCCGCCATAAAAATGAATCCGCGGCATGGACCGCGGTTTTTTTATATCATCATGGAGGCTGTGACTATGGCAGGAAGAAATATAGACCTGTTATCTATTTTTAGAAAAATACTGGGGCTCACGGTGGGAGCCGTGATTTACTCCGCCGGACTGAACCTGTTTCTTATCCCCAACCACATCATCGACGGCGGAATTACCGGTATTTCCCTTTTGGTGCAGGCTTTGACGGGCATTCCCTTCTCCCTGCTCATTGTGATTTTGAACCTTCCCTTCTTTTACCTGGGGTATCGTAGACTGGGAGCAGGGCTGGCGGCATCTTCCACCTATGCCATCGTGGTCCTTTCCCTCTGCTCCTCCTGGTTTGAGCAGCTCAGGCCTGCCACCACGGATCCTTTCCTGTCCACCATTTTCGGCGGCATCATCATCGGCATCGGCGTAGGCATTGTCATTAAGAGCGGCGGCTCTACGGACGGTACGGAAATCGTGGCCATCTGGATGGATAACAGGACTTCCTTTTCCGTAGGGGAAATCATTATGTTCTTCAATTTCTTCATCCTGGGTGCTGCCGGATTTGTGTTCAGCTGGAACAGCGCCATGTATTCCCTCATTGCCTATTTCATCTGCTCCCGCATGATTGATGCTGTCTCCACCGGTCTTGATTCTTCCAAAGGCGTCTTCATCGTGACTACGGACTATGACAAGGTATCTGACGCCATTGTCCACGATATGCACAGGGCCGTTACCCGCCTCCACGGTCAGGGTGGTTTCCTGAAGGACGACAAGGATGTGCTTTACTGTGTGGTGACTCGTCTGGAAGTGACCAAGCTGAAACAGGTGGTTCACGGCATTGATCCCAATGCGTTCCTCTCGGTTTTCGATGTGCAGGAAGTCCAGGGAGGACTGGTGAAAGGAAAATAGGATGGAGTCAATGGAGTATGACTGTCATTTAAGACGCAGGAGGGTTCAGGCGCCTTTGGCGGCTCATTGATATGCATTGCCCCGAAGCGGCCATCCATCACCCTTTGCTCCTTTTGCATCCCGGGCCGCAATGCGGCCTTTTTTTTATTTTTTCCCCTTTACAAATGAAGATTTCCATTATAAAATAAGACAATTTGTGCCGAAATCGGCGCAGTCAGTTTTTTATTCATTTGGAAGACCTATTAGGGGGGTACTATGTCGGAAAAATCTTTGGAAGAACTGGAGTTTGAAGAAACCGGTGTCACGCGGAAGGAACGATGGAAAATCATGTGGGCTTCCATCATCGGCTATGCCATGGACGGTCTGGATGTGCTGATCCTTTCTTTTGCTATGGCGGCCATTGTCAGTGAGTTCGGCCTGACCCTGGGAGAAGGGGGCCTCATTGCCACCTACACCCTCATCGGTACGGTGCTGGGGGGATATCTTTTCGGTATATTCGCCGATTACTTCGGCCGGGTCCATACTTTTTCTCTGACCATCATTATTTTCTCCATCTTTACCGGAGCCTGCGCCTTTGCAGACAATGTAACCCATCTGAATATTCTCCGTTTCCTGGCCGGCCTTGGCCTGGGCGGCGAATACGGCATCGGCATGACCCTTGTTTCTGAAACCTGGCCGGCTGCCAAGCGGGCCAGAGCCACTGCCGGTGTAGCCATGGGCTGGCAGGCCGGCGCCGTGCTGGCAGCTATCCTGGCGGCTGTGGTGCTTCCCGATTATGGCTGGAGAGGCCTTTTCCTGGTAGGCGTGGTGCCGGCGCTCCTGGCTGCCTGGGCCCGTCACGGCATTAAAGAACCGCCTATGTGGGTGAAGCGCAAGGAAATGAAGAAGGAACTGGCTGCCCGAAAGGAAAGGGGAGAAACCCTGACGGCTGAGGAAGAAGAGCAGCTGGAGGAAGCAAAGAAATTCCCCCTGGCCCATCTTTTCGCCAGCCCTTCCAAAACCGTAACCACCCTGTCCCTCACGGTGATGACCAGTGTACAGAACTTCGGCTACTACGGCATTATGGTGTGGCTGCCCATGATCCTGCTGAAGGAACATGGCCTTACCACGAAATCCATGTCCGGCTGGATGATTGTGACCGTTATCGGCATGATTGCCGGTATCTACGTGTTCGGCTATCTCTGCGACCGGCTGGGACGGAAGGTTCCTTACCTGATTTTCTATATCTGCGCAGCGGCCATGGTTTATATTTACGTGAACCTGGGCACCCCGGTGGCCCTTCTCTTCGGCGGCGCCTTCCTGGGCTTCTTCTGCAACGGCATGATGGCAGGCTATGGCACTCTTCTTTCTGAAAACTATACTACCGATGCCCGCTCCACCGCCCAGAATTTCATCTTCAATACGGGCCGTGCCGTAGGGGGCTTTGCTCCTGCCATTATCGGCGCCCTGGCCCAGTCCCACGGCTTCAGTGCCGCCTTCGCCCTCCTGTCCTGCGTTTATGTGGCAGCAGCAGTGAATGTGCTCTTTTTCATCAAGGATACCAGGGGCACAGTGATTCGCTGATGCCTTATTTCAAAAACTGTCATGGAATAATTCCATGGCAGTTTTTTTATTGGAATCCCTGATGCGGTCACCTGCCGCTAAGAAGGCTGGATGAATCCATGGGTGATTCCTTTACTTAAAAAATATATTGTAAACGTTGAAATAAAAGCAAGGTTGTTATATTATATACGTATGTAAACCGTGTATACGGAAAATGAATAACAATTAGTTTACAAACGAGGCGAGAACATGGTTCGGGAAAATGCATTGGAGCAGGGACAGGGGAGGTCCCGGGAAATCGTTCTTTTCGGGTTGTTTACGGCGCTCATTGCCATTGGCGCTTTCATTCGCATTCCGGTGCCGGTGTGTCCCTTTACGCTGCAGCTTCTCTTCACCACTCTGGCGGGGCTCCTTCTGGGAAGCCGGAAAGGGGCTCTTTCCGTAGCCCTTTACGTGCTGCTGGGACTGGTGGGGGTGCCCGTATTTACGGAGGGCGGCGGCCCTTCCTATATTTTCCAGCCCACCTTCGGCTACCTGGTGGGATTCATTGCCGGCGCCTGGCTCACAGGAAAGCTCCGTGAAATGAGCGGCTCCTGGTCCTTTGGCAAGGTCCTCTTTGCCAATCTCTGCGGACTGGCAGTGGTGTATCTGTTCGGCATGATTTACGTCTACTTCATCAATAATTTCTACATCGGGAAAACCATTGGCGTATGGGCAGTGATTCTGTACTGCTTCCTGCTGGCTGTACCCGGTGATATCTGCCTCTGCATTCTGGCAGCCTTTCTTTCCAAGAGGCTGGTGAAGGCACTGGGCATCCATGAGTAAAGGTTTCACAAGGAAGAACGAAACAGGTCTTCCTTATTTTATTGCAAGGGGGAGTTTGAAATGAGTAAAGGATTATTTATTACCGGCACCGACACGGATATCGGCAAAACCTACGTAACGGCGCTGATTGTGAAAACCATGAGGCAGGCCGGCTATGACGCAGGCTACTACAAGGCTGCCATCAGCGGTGCGCCTACGGTGGCCGCTTCTGACGCAGGCTTTGTAAACAAGTTTGCCGACATTCATGAACCGGAAGACATGATCCTTTCCTATCTCTACCAGCATGCCGTATCGCCCCATCTGGCAGCAAAGCTGGAAGGCCATCCCCTGGAAAAAGAAGTGATTCTGAAGGCCTGGAAACGGGTCACCGAAGCATATCCCTACGTGACCATGGAAGGAAGCGGCGGCATTGTCTGCCCTATCCGTCACGATGAAAAAGCCCATTACTACCTCACCGACATTATCGGCTGGCTCCATCTGCCGGTACTGGTGGTGGCCGATGCCGGCCTTGGCACCATTAACCATGTGGTGACTACCTGCGAATACATCAAAAACCGCCACATCCCCATCAAAGGCATTATCCTCAACAACTGGCAGGGCGGCGTCATGGAAGAGGACAATGTAAAGATGATAGAAGAAATTACCGGCGTCAAGGTGATTACTCTGGTGAAAAAAGGAGATACCATCCTCCACTGCGACCCCAAGGTGCTGGAGGCCTGCTACGCGGAAGTGTGAGTGATTGAGGGGATGGCTGTGCTCCCTAGGGAAGCGCTGATTAAATCACTGTCTGCTTTTATTCTTGGATTTTTATGCAATGCAAGGAATGGGATGACGCGAATAGCGAGCTATTTAAGGAGTCCCATGACGAAGCAGTGCATAAAAATTCTTATAAAAGCAGACTCTATGAATGAATCAGTGCTTCCCTAATGTGCGTAAGGGTTGACGGAGCCTATGGCTCCGAAGGTTGACGACCCTGCCGGGCCGAGGGGGCTCAGGTTTGACAGGCCTAACGGTCAGTCGATTAAAAGGAAGGCCCTTTTATGGGCAGGCTATGGGCCAACTTCGACTGACTTGCACATTCTCTGCAGAATGTGCACAGCCTGAGGGTTGTGGTATCGCTCTGTCGGGCGATGAGTATATATGCCGCCTGCGGCGCAGTTATACGATTTTGCGAGCGAAGCGAGCCAGCCTCCGCAAGGAGGCTATAAACTGCGGCGAAGCCGCCACTACAACCCTCGCGCCGTCAGGCGCGTCAAACTTAAGAACCCTCAGCGGCGAAGCCGCTGTCAATCCTAAGAACCTTTTTACACAACCCTCCTACACAACCCACGGCGAAGCCGTGCCCCCCTTTTCACGGAAACTGACACCATATCCATCCAGACCAAATGACAATAAACACAAAGGAGTATATAAAATGGCAGACATTAACTGGGAAGAGGAAGATAAAAAATATATCTGGCATCCGGCCATGCAGATGAAGGATAATGAAGTATTTCCACCGGTGGTGGTGGACCATGGTAAGGGAGTCTATCTGTACGATACCCATGGAAAGGCGTATCTGGATATCATTTCATCCTGGTGGTGCAACCTTCTGGGCCACTGCAATCCGGAAATCAATGAAGCCCTGAAGAAACAGGTGGACCAGCTGGAACACGTGATTTTCACGAACTTTACCCATAAACCGGCCATTGAGCTCTGCCGGGAACTGGAACCCCTCCTGCCGAAGGGACTCACGAAATTTACGTTCCACGACAACGGCTCTTCCTCTGTGGAAGCGGCCCTGAAGATGGCCTTCCAGTACCAGTACCAGACGGGACATCCTGAAAGGACACGGTTCATGTGCCTGCCGGAATCCTATCACGGCGAAACCATCGGCGCCCTGTCCGTAGGCTCCATGGATCTCTATGCGAAGATTTTCCATCCCATGCTCATGAACAATATCCATTTCAAAGGACTTGACTGCTACCGCTGCCCCTATGGAAAGACCAGGGAAACCTGTAATGTGGAATGCTTTGAAAATGCCGAAGAGGCCTTCAAGAAGTTCGGGAAGGAAACGGTGGCCTGCATCGTGGAACCGATTCTCCAAGGCGCCGCAGGCATGCGGATCTATCCGGCGGAGTATCTCCGGAAGCTGCGGAAACTGTGCGATGAGTACGGTGTCCTCCTCATTGATGATGAAATTGCAGCAGGCTTTGGCCGCACCGGTACCCTTTTTGCCATCGAACATGCCGGCGTTTCCCCGGATATTCTCTGCACCAGTAAGGGACTTACCGCAGGGTACATGCCCATGTCCTTGACCATCACCACCGACAAGGTATACGACGCTTTCTACGATGATTACGGTACCCACAAGGCTTTCGTCCACAGCCATACCTACGCAGGGAACCCCATGGGCTGCGCCATTGCACTGACAGTGCTGAAAATCATGAAGCGGGACCACATCCTGGAAAAGGTGAATGAAGATGGAAAGTATCTCCACGAAGAGCTGATGAAGGCCCTGGGGCACCACAAGAATGTGGGAGAAATCCGGCACATCGGCCTCATCAATGCCATAGAGCTGGTGGAGGATCCGAAGACGAAGAAGGCCTTCGACCCCGCAAAGAGAATCGGCTGGCACGTATTCCGGAAAGCCATGGACCTGGGACTGGTGCTTCGTCCCATGGGAGATATTATCTACTTCAATCCGCCCCTTACCATAGAAAGAAAAGATATGGATAAGGCAGTGAAACTCTGCACCGAAGCGGTTCATGCGGTGCTGGGAGAATAACCGGTCATAAAAAAGAGAGAAAGCCATTCAGGCTTTCTCTCTTTTTTGATTGCATGACTATTGGAAGAGGCGTTTTTTATGCTGATGGACAGAGTCACATGTGCGGGGGCTGCCAGCTCGCAGCTCCGTGCCAGTGGCTCTACCCATCAGCATACATTCGCCGGGGGGGTCACAACAAGCATGGAGAGAGGCTCTTCATACTATCCCTGACTGTCATTCCTGTTATGCCGGATGGCATCGTCCAGGGACAATTCTTTTTCTTTCTGCTCTTTGCGTTCCTTCTCCATGGCCCCTTCTGTGCCTGCCAGAAGGGCTGTATCTGCCGGGGATTCTGCAAGAGGACCTTCAGTGCCATGGATGGGAGCTGCATCTATGGCATCAGAGGGGATGGAGCCATCGGTGCTGTCTGCATAGGAATCCCCGTGGTAGGAATAGTTATTTTCCGGAATGCCATCGGGATTCGTGGCTTCATAGCCGTGGACATGCTGCACTTCCCCATCGGGACCGGTACGGAAGTAATCATGGGTGTGGTGGACGCCGGGAGCGTCGGAGACATCGTGGCTGCCGGCATCTATGGAGTCATGATGGATGATGTCGGGATGGCTGAAATCGTCCATATTGGTATGGCCGAAATCCACTGTATCCACGGTATGCCCGCTTCCATCTATGCCATCGAAGGAATGGCCGCCGGCATCCACTGTATCCACTCCCGTTTCAAAGCTGTCGAAGGCTTTGATGAAGGGGAGGAAGAGAAGGAGGATAAGAAGCGGCGCCACTCCCATAATGGGCAGGGCCTGCTGCAGGGTATAATGGTGGCGATAGAGCCAGCGCATGATAAAATGGAAAATGACCGTGAAAAAGAGGGCTGCCACCGCGGCCAGGGTATATTCCAGGCCCTGGTACCCCAAAAAGGGCTCTATACCATTCAACCGGTAATGATAGAAAGAAAAGCCCCAGATCAATCCTCCAAATACAGAACCATAGAAAGCAAACCCGAAGGCCAGGGCATACATGTAGAATCCTGCCAGCACGGCCCGCCAGTTTTTCAGGATATAGCTGAGCCGGGCTATGAAGATGATAACCATGAGAATAAAGGCCACAGGCGCCAGGAAAGGGAAGAAGAACACCAGGGCAAAGGCTATGGCGGCGGTGATGAGAATCAGCAGGATCCGGCGCCAGGTGTAAAAGATGAAGAGGCCCATGGAGCAGGCAATGGCTTCTCCCTTCAGTTCCGGGTGGGTAATATTAATGAGTATGTACAGAAAGGTAACCATCATAAGCACCCAATGGGGCCGGATGGTGGATGAGGCCTTTATGCTGCTTTGGGATTGCAAGAAATCACATCCTTGGAATACAGAGTTTTATATATATTATAACAGAAGGCGGTGTGAGGTGTTTATGGATAGAGTCATTAGCACGGGGCTGCTGGCTTTTAGCTTCTAGCTGCCAGGAAAACTGATCCGCCTGCGGCGCTTTCCGCCCCATGTTCCAGAATAGAATTCATGCCGTAGGCTGGCCAGCTTTCCTGAAAGCTAACAGCTAGGGAAGCGCTGATTAATTCGCAGAGCCAGATTTCATAAGGATTTTTATGCACTGCTTCGTCATAACTCTCCTTAAATAGCTAGCTATTCGCGTCGAGTTATTCCTTGCATTGCATAAAATTCCAAGAATGAAATCTGATAACGATTTAATCAGTGCTTCCCTAGGAGCTGGCAGCCCCATGCCGGTGACTCTGCCCGTCAGCATACCCCAAACAAGATTCTTCTTGACAATGGGTCTCATGGTGCTATAATAGCCCATAAAGAGCGATGAGCAAGATGGACATGGCTGACGATGTCCCAGAGAGCCGGCGTATGGTGAAAGCCGGTACACACGGGTCATGGACAATCACTTGGGAGCATCTTTCCTGAAGCAGCAGTAAGGAAAGCGGGAGTGCCCGTTACAGGACTATGACATAAGTATAATGCAGGGTGGTACCGCGATTTCGCCCCTGTCCCGTGATGGGACAGGGGCTTTTTGATTCCATCTTTTATATGCGTGTCTGAGTGATAAATCAGAGTGGTACCGCGGGAAATCCGCCTCTGTCTTTTGGGGACAGAGGCTTTTTTCATGCCCTGTCCATTGTAAAGGAGGGCTTTTTATGAAAGTATTATCTATGTTTGATGGAAATCTGGGGAAATACCTGCTCCCCGGCATTGTGCTCCAGTCCGTCATGATCGGCGGCGGCTATGCTACGGGACGGGAAATCGTGGAGTACGGCGCCAAGTTCGGCGCCTACGGCTGGTATGCGGGCCTGGGCATTATGCTGGGATTTGCCCTGGTGGCGGTCCTCTGCTATGAGCTGATCCGCCTGTACCATGTGTACGATTACAAGTCCTTTATCGAAGCCATTGCAGGGCCCCTTTACCGGGTCTTCGACCTGGTTTATGCGGTATTCATGGTCATCATCCTGGCGGTCATGTCTTCCGCCACCGGTGCTGTGGTGCAGCAGATGTTCGGCGTTTCCCACTGGTTTGGCGTGGTAGGTATCATGGTGGTGGCAGGCCTCCTGAATTTCTTCGGCGAGAAAGTGATTTCCTTTTTCGAAACCTTCGGCACCCTGGCCCTCTATGCAGGATACCTCACTTTCTCGGTACTGGTCATTTCCGGACACACAGGAAATATTGCAGCCGTCATGGCATCTTCAGACCATTCCTATGTGCCCGATGCCACCATGGGTCATGCTCTCTGGACAGGCCTTCTCTACATGGCCTGCAATCTGGTGGTATTTCCTGCTTCCTTCTTCACCATTAAGAAACAGACGAAACGGAGAGAATCGGTAGTGAGCGGTGTGCTGGCCGGCCTTCTGGCTACGGTGCCCTGGTTCCTTACCTACTTTGCCGTCATGGGCTTCTATCCTTCCAAAGAAGTACTGGGCGCCCAGGTGCCCTGGATGATGATGATGCAGGAAAGCGGCGTGCCTTCCTGGATGATGGTGGCCTTCAGCTTCATCATGGGATGGACTCTGGTGGAAACAGCCACCGGTATGATTCATGCCCTCCTGGAAAGGGTGGACAAGGGACTGGAAGAAAAGGGAAGAACCGCCCTGTCCCGCAGAAATAAAGGGCTGACCACGGTGGTCATCATGGCCTGCGCTGTGGCTCTGGCCCAGGTAGGCATCATCGACCTCATCGCCAAAGGATACATGGCCCTGGCCTACGCCTTCATGGCCCTCTTCCTCCTGCCGCTCCTCACGGTGGGCGTATATAAAATCTTCCGGAAAGAAGAAGGAGAAGAAATGGAAACAGAAGAGCTGGCAGCAGACTGCCGGCAGAAGGCGTAAGGGAGGTCGCTGATGCTCCCTTACAAATCCAGTTCGCATAGTGCATCCACTGCTGTCACTGACTCACTGGATTTTCGGGTCGCTGATGCTCCCCTACAAATCCAGTTCGCATAGTGCAAAATGTGTTCGCTGTGCACCGCTTCGCTCGGAGGGGGCCGCCGATTGGCGGCCAGGACCGCGATGGAGCATCCTATCGATGCTCTGCCCCGTACACCCTTTCCCGCTTCGCGGGACTTCGCCCCGGTGGGAAGCATGTCACTGGATTCGCGGGTCGCGGGGCTCCCCTATGAATCCAGTTCCTTTGCCACCTCAAGGGGAAACGAGAAAATAGGTGGCACTGGATATTGTGTTACATATGACACAGATAGCTAATCCCGTAACGCTCCTTGCGTCCCCTTTAGGGGAAGAGGGCCACGAAGTGGCGAAGGGGTGGACGGTGGTAATCCTGATTATGATACTTGATGTGGACGTGACCGCCGAAGGAGGCATTATAAAATTCATCGCCCCCTAAAGGGGAAACGACTCACTACATTTTGCGCGTCGCTAGCGCTCCTTCATCCTCTGCTGTCACTGACTCACTGGATTTTCAGGTCGCTGATGCTCCCTTACAAATCCAGTTCGCATAGTGCAAAATGTGTTCGCTGTGCACCGATAGGGCGATACCACAACCCTCAGCCCAAAGGGCCGTCAAACTTAAGAACCCTTGGGCCCAGGCCCATCCATCCTAAGAACCTTTCTCCCTGCCCATGAGCAAAAGTGATGCAGCCCTTCTACACAACCAGCGGCGAAAGCCGCACCCGCTTTCTTGCCCATTGAGGCGTGAGATTTCTCCACTCCGCTCCGCTACGGTCGAAATGACGATAGGGGTGCAAGCCAATATCGTCATCTCGAGCGGGGGGATGCGCCGGTATGGGTGTTAGAGGGGAACTGCTTCGATGAAACTCTGAGTCGAGAGATCTCCCACCAGAAAGCCAATCCCGTAACGCTGACTTTATCATCTGCGGCGAAGCCGCCACAACAACCCTCGCGCCGAAGGCGCGTCAAACTTAAGAACCTTAAGAACCTTCGGGCCGGAGGCCCGTCCACCTTTTCCTTTACAACCCTTCTACACGACCCGCGGCGCCAGCCGCACCCCTTTTTTTAAAATCTGCGGCGAAGCCGCCACAACAACCCTCGGGGCCAAAGGCCCCGTCAAACCTAAGAACCCTCCGGCCGCCAGGCCGGTCCATCTTAAGAACCTTCCCTTCTGGACCTTATGAAAAAAGACCGCCCTGTGGCGGTCTTTTTCATATGTCATATATGCAGTATACTCTTGAAGGCTTTGATATAGTGCCTGGATACAGGCACCTTCTGCTTTTCATAGCTGGTCATGGTGAGAAGGAGGGTGCCGTTGTCCTGGGGCTGGATTTCATGGATCATGGAAAGGTTCACAATATAGCCCTTATGGGTACGGAAGAAGCCCAAAGGAGTGAGGAGACTTTCTATATCCCGGAGGGTCATCCTGGATTCCACGATGCCGCTGGTAGTGTAAAAGAGGGAGCGGTCCGATTTTTCCGTACATACCAGCACGATTTCTTCAGAAGGGGAAATCATGAGGGTTTTATTTTTTGTCTGGATGGATACCTTCTGGGAAGTGACCTGCACTTCGCCGGGCACTATTTTCCCACGCTGCAGGGCCAGACTGTCGGTGAGCCTTTCAATGATGCGGCGGATGCGATTTTCAGAATAGGGCTTCAGAATGTAGTCGAAGGCTTCCAGATCGAAAGCCTGCAAGGCAAACTGGCTGTAGCCTGTGGCGAATACGATTTTCAAGGGCAGGTCCATCTGGAGGATCTCCCTGGCACATTCCAAACCGTTCATGATAGGCATTTCGATATCCAGAAAGAGGATGTCCACATTGGGGTGGGCCTTTAAAAACTGCAGGACCTCTCTGCCGTTGGCACATTCGCCCACGATTTTCACGCCAGGAATGGCAGAAAGCTCATACTTCAATTCTCCTCTGGCCGGAAGCTCGTCATCAGCCACCAGCGTTTTGATTTCTTCCATAATATTCCTTTCTTATTTCTTTGTCGGCAGGACGATGGTTTTCGTAATGGCTCCTTCCTCGTCTGCCAGAGAGGCAGGGGCCTTTTCAATTTTGGGGATATTGGCAAATACAAGGGTGCCCCGGTTTTCCTTACTTACGATATGGAGGCCGCAGGCACTGCCGAAGAGGGACATGAGGCGCTGATGCACATTGATGAGGCCGATCTGGTCCCGCCGTTTGTGATCTATGAGAAGCCTCTTCCGCTTCCTGGCGGGAATGCCTACACCCGTATCCAGTACATAAATTTTGAAATACTTCGGATGCTCGATGAGGCCCACCTTGATTTTACCGCCTTCCGGCCGCTTGAAAATACCGTGGATCACCGCATTTTCCACCAGAGGCTGCAAAAGCAGGGGCGGTACCTGGATATCATTCAGCTTATCCTTCGGAAAATCGTAGGTGATTTTCAGCCGGTCGCCGAACCGCGCCCGCTCCAGCTCCGTGTAGCATTCAATGACATGAAGCTCCTCCGACAGGGGAATGAGCTTGGAAGGATTGTTCAGACTGTGGCGGAAATAATCGGACAGGTACTGGATGAGCTTTCGCGCCGTATCAGGGTCGCTTCTCACATAGTAGCTGATGGTATTCAGCGTATTATAGAGGAAATGGGGATTGATCTGGGCCTGCAGCGCCCGGATTTCCGCTTCCGCCAGCAGATTTTCCTCCTCCTTCATGCGGTCGTATTCATAAATGGCTTCCATCACATGGCAGATTCCGTGCAGGAATTCGATACCCATCTTCGTGAACGTATCGCCCTTGCTTTTGGCGGCGATAATATATCCCACCGTCTCATTTTTGTAAGTTACCGGCAGCGTCATGAGATGGGGCATATCGGGCAGAGACTTCTGCAGCTTCAGAATGGCGATTTCCGCATCCCCCTGGGTCTCATCGGCTTCGGTTTTGTAATTGGTGCGGGTGTAGAACTGGTCCTTGTAGGAAATGGCCGTCCAAATGAGACTGGGCAGGGAAGAAGTCATAAGCTCTGCAATTTTGGAAATATTGGCATCGTTGAACCCATCGTGAAGAGTGGCAAAAAGGGCAGCCACCGCATCGAAGGTATTCTTCGTGGTCTGGGTCTTTTCCGAATCCCGCTGGTGGATAAAGAACTCAATCACCATGTAGAAAAGAGAAACGGCAATGGTATTGGTTACGATGATAGGCAGGGACAGGGCAAAGAAATCCTCGGGATGGCTGATGGTCTGGGGAAAGGTGAGAAAGGCGTAAAACAGCCAGAAAAGGATTTCCAGCGTAAAGGCATCCAGAAAAGCCCACATCCACAGCTGGTGATGGTGCTTCTTCAGCCGCTTGGAAAGGAAACCGGCCGCAATGCCCTGAATAATGGTGAGGCCCCCATGGATAAAGGCGGCATCGGTGGGAATAAAGAAAGCCCGATGGAAACCGGTAATAAGTCCCGTCACCGTACCCACCACCGGCCCGCCGATGAGGCCGGCCAGGATAATGCCTACTGCCCGAAAATTGATAATGCCCCCGCCGGCCCGCACATTCCAGTAGGTACCGCAGATGGAAAGGACGGAAAAGAGCAGGATGAAAAACACCATATGCCGCCGGCTGAAATGCTTGGCGGAAATGGCTTCACGGAAAAACGTGGTGCGGCAGATCAGAAGCAGGAGAAGGAGAAAAATGGAAATGCCGAACCATACATGCTGGATGCCGATAATCCAGGAAGAATTCATAGTATCATCCTTTCCATGGGAAAAGTGGGGAACTTCTGGCGATGGGGAAATGAAAAATTTTAAGGCCTGACCGGGGGAGTATCATTTGAGGCTCTTGCCGTGCAGCACCCCCGCGCCACTTTGTGGCCCTCTCCGCCCCGGTGGGAAGCGTGTCACTTGATTCTCAGTCGTCTTCGACTCCCTGCGAATCAAGTTCCCTTGCCACCTCAAGGGGGCGCAAGGGGAAGCGGTGCTTTGTGCTCTTGTCATCTCAAGGGGCGCAAGGGTCAGCGCACTTTTTTAAATCATAGACAACAGCCTTTATGTTTCAAGAAATCAATAACTTATAAACTATGAATTATCCAATCAATACATTTTATTTGCATCTTATCCCCCGTTTTCTGCATCTGGGCTCATAATTTTTTAATTTATCAACGAAAGCAGGTATACTAAGGCTGAAAGAAATCAAAGGATTTTTGATAAGTCCTATTTGCTTTTATTATAACAAATAGAGACTTGCAGGGTTCAAGTTTTTTGAAAGGCGAAGCTCCCTGGGGGAGCGGAAACGGGCGTTTTTCAAAGAAAGGAAGGGTTATTATGGTTGTTTACGGTGTTGCACTTTTAGCCGGCTGCTATATGGCAGGCAATTTCATCGGTGATGTGCTGGGAGCGCTTCTGGGCGTGAAGGCCAATATCGGCGGCGTAGGGTTCGCCATGCTGCTCCTCATCCTGATTTCTACCTGGGCCATTCAGAAGGGATATATGAAGGCACCGGAGGAACAGGGCATTAAATTCTGGAGTGCCATGTACATTCCCATCGTTGTGGCTATGAGCTCCATTCAGAACGTGGCAGCTGCTCTTTCCGGCGGCGTGGTGGCTGTTCTGGGCGGTGTGCTGGCAGTGGTCATCGGATTCCTAGCTATTCCTTTCTTCGCAAGGAAGAAAGCGGAAGCTCCGGTATCGGACAGCGAACTGGCCAAGGATCACAAATAAGGAGGGAAAATCATGGATATGGCAGCAATGATTACAAAGTTATTCGTTAAAAACGGCATGATTTTCGCTTTTATGCTTCTGGGCATCATCATGTTTGTGGCCTATAAACTGGGCGGCCTCACCAAGGGCCGGGTACATGGCAGCGCTATTGCCATTTTCCTGGGCCTGGTACTGGCTTACATCGGCGGTGTCACCACCGGAGGAAATAAGGGTATTGCCGATATTCCTCTCTTTGCAGGCATGGGCCTGGTGGGCGGCGCCATGTTCAGAGATTTCGCCATCGTTTCCACTGCTTTCGGTGCGGATCTCCGTGAAATCAAGAAAATCGGCTGGCGCGGCGTAGCGTCCCTGTTCTTCGGCGAATTCATCTGCCTGGTGGCAGGTATTGCAGTGGCTTATCCTCTGGGATACACCAGCGCCGTTGACCTTGTGACCATTGGCGCCGGCGTGGCAACCTTCGTAGTGGGACCGGTTACCGGAGCCGCTCTGGGTGCTTCTTCTGAAGTCATCGCTATCTCTATTGCAGCAGGCGTGGTAAAATCGGTACTGGTCATGGTGGTGACCCCCTTCGTGGCAAAACCACTGTCCATTGATAATCCTCAGTCCGCCATGGCTTTCGGCGGCATCATGGGCACCACCTCCGGCACAGCAGCCGGCATGGCCGCTGTCAATCCGAAACTGGTTCCCTATGCAGCCATGACCGCTACCTTCTATACCGGCCTGGGATGCCTCCTTTTCCCCTCGGTATTCTACTTCCTGACTACCCTCTTCTTCTGAGTCGGTCATAGGAAAGAGGGATTCCTTTTACGGCATCCCCTTTCCTTCACTATCCCATTCCGGGGAAGCGCTCCGGGAGCTGAAAGATTCCCCTTCCTTCAGCGCCCATCTCTCACAGGAGGCGGATCCGGAATGATTCCCTTCCTTTTTCAGGCGCGGGGCATCCAGGAAATGCCCTGCACCTGCAAAAGTAAAGGATTTATATTATAATAAAAAAACCTGTATTATCAAAAAAAAGAACCTGCCAGCCAAGTGCTGCAGGTCATCACTCTGCTTATCGCATTTCATAAGAAAGGATTGATATTATGTTGGAAATCAAACCAAGCAATAAAAACTGGCATACCAGAGGAGACGACACCGCTGCAAGAATCGCTGCCGCCGCTCCCTATGCCCATGGCAAAATCGTAGATCCTGCCGATACAGTAAAGCTGCTGGAAGCAGTCCTTCGCCCCGGTGACAAAGTGAACATCGAAGGGGACAACCAGAAACAGGCAGACTTTTTGGCTAAGAAACTGTGCGAAGTGGATCCTGCCAAGGTTCATGACCTCCACATGATTCAGTCCACCCTTTCCATTCCGGAACACCTGGATGTTTTCGATAAAGGCATTGCCCGCAAGCTGGACTTCGCCTATGCAGGCAGCCAGGGCAAACGGCTGGCCCAGATGGTACAGAATGACGGCATCGAACTGGGCGCCATCCACACCTATCTGGAAATGTACTCCCGCTACTTCATCGACCTGGTACCCAGAGTTTCCCTGGTCTGCGCCGATGCAGCCGATAAAGACGGAAATATTTACACCGGCTTCTCCACCGAAGATACACCGGCTATCGTAGAAGCTACGAAATTCAACCAGGGCATCGTGATTTTCCAGGTCAACAAAATGGTAGATAAGCTGCCCCGCGTGGATATCCCGGCTGACTGGGTAGACTTTGTTATCGAAAGCCCCACCCCCTACATGCTGAACCCCCTCTTCACCAGAGACCCCGCTAAGATTACAAACGACCGCATCATGAAAGCCATGATGGCCATCAAAGGCATTTACGCTGAATACGGCGTGAAAGTCCTGAACCATGGCGTAGGCTTCGATACCGCTGCCGTAGAACTCCTTCTCCCCACCTTCGGTGAATCCCTGGGACTCAAGGGCAAGATCTGCACCCACTGGGTACTGAACCCGCACCCCACCCTGATTCCTGCCATTGAAACAGGCTGGGTACAGGCTGTCTACTCCTTCGGCTCCGAAGTGGGTATGGAAGAATACATCAAAGCCCGCCCCGACATCTTTGCCATCGGACCGGACGGCACCATGCGCTCCAACAGAGCCTTCTGCCAGGCAGCAGGCCACTATGCAGCAGACATGTTCATCGGCTCCACCATGCAGATCGATAAATACGGCAACTCCTCCACCGCCACCAAGAACAACGTGGCAGGCTTCGGCGGCGCACCGAACATGGGCTGCGATGCCAAAGGCCGCCGTCATGTCACCCCGGCATGGCAGAAAGCAGGCGCCGAAGTGGCTAACCGCTTCGAACTCATGGGCGATGCCAACCGCGGCAAGAAACTGGTAGTCCAGATGATTACCACCGTCTCCGCCAAAGGCTTCCCGGGCTTCGTAGAACAGCTTGACGCCGTAGCACTGAAAAAGAATGCCAACCTGGACCTGGAACCGATTATGATCTACTCCGATGACCTCACCCACATCGTTTCCGAAGTGGGTATCGCTTATCTCCATAAATGCCACAACATGGAAGAAAGAATGGACGCTATCCGCGCCGTGGCCGGAAACACCGAAGTAGGCAAACTGGAAGATCCGGAAATCACAAAGAAGCTCCGCAAAGAAGGCATCGTCAAACTGCCGGAAGACCTGGGCATCAACCCTGCTGACGCTACCAGAGACCTCCTGGCTGCCAAGAACATGAAAGACCTGGTAGACTGGTCCGGCGGCCTCTACAATCCGCCAGCTAAATTCAGAAACTGGTAATCAGAAATAAAAAGCCATCAGAAAGGGCTGTGGAAAAATGGTAATCATTTTTCCACAGCCCTTTTTCGATGAATTATTCTGATGGCAAGATTCCAACCATGCGTCCTCTCGAGGGAGAGAGGGCCACAAAGTGGCGCGGGGGTGCTGTACGGCAAGAGCCTCAAATGACACTCCCCCAGGCAGGCCGCCGTTTGGCGGTCAGGGCATCGTTTTGGCCAATTTGTCCCTCTGGAAATGACTGTATGCTGCCCGCCGGCATCGTCATCTCGAGCGGAGGAACGCGTCGGTATGGGTGGCAATGGCTTTGGGCTCTAATGAAACGCAGAGTCGAGAGATCTCCTGCCACCATGGGGCTTGCCACATTTCGGAGTGAGATTTCGCTGCTCCGCTTCGCTTCGGTCGAAATGACGGGGCGGTATCATATATTTCTTCACGGCCCTTTTGTCTTTAAGACTGATGGGGAGACAGTTCCTTTCTTTATCGGACTATATCAGCAGAGAGGCGAAAAGGCCGGGCCGAAATCCTTCCTATGCCGCAGCGCTCAATCCATGGAAGCGGGGAGGGAAGGACAGAAGCCTTCATGAAATTCACCTCTCCGGCGCGCCAAACAAATAAAAACTCCTGAAGAAAACCTGCTAGAAATCCTGGTGGCAATTATGGCTATACCTGTTCTTCCTTGACGACACAGACATTCCGCTTAGGCGGCTACCCCTGGCCGATTCATCGAAGCAGAACGCCTGAGCCCTACCGTGCATCAGTATGGGACGAATCAGGAGTTTTTGCGTGGAAACAGCCATTCGGGGCTGTTTTTTTATGCACCTTATTTGGAGGCTGCTGAGAATCAGGGGCGCCCTTTTCCGAACTACAGAGCACCCACCGCGGTTAGACGACATATATTGCCCGGAGGGCAGCGTCGATACCACGACCCTGGGGCCAAAAGCCCGTCAAACTTAAGAACCTTTTTCTTCTGAGCCTGGGCTGCGAAGCTGCCCTGTTTCCGTATTTGCAATGATTTAAATTTCTATATACAATAAAGATAAGACAGGAGGTGTGGATATGAGCCGCTTATATGAAATCTCACTCAAAAAGGAAATCATGAGAGAAGCTTATGCAGGTCTTATTGCTGATTTCCTTGCTTATTTCAATCAAAACCATATCAATGACAAAGCCGATAAAAAGAATCCCATGGTCATTTTATTTTATAAAATCCAGCACGTGTATATGAGCATACTTCAGACCAACAGCCTTGAAAAAATGAATGAAATCGAAGGTCAGTTTAAAATCGTAAATGCCATGATGAAAGAAATAGGAGTCAGATGATTCATGATTATGGCCCATATGCAGGAAAGGAAATCTATAAAATCCTGGGAATATAGCGAGAGACTGTCTGATTTGATGAGAAAAGGCGCCCTTTTATATTTCAGGGCGCCCGCTGCCGCTGCGAAAAGGCCTTTCATCTTCTTCCGGTGAAGAGGGCCACGAAGCGGCGAAAGGAAAGGCGCGTGGAAGCAGAAATTGCCGCTGCTCCTCCGTCGCTTGCCGTCACCGGCTGGCCGAACTTCAAGGTGTTCCCTTGATGGGCAGAGAGCAATGATGGAGCTCCGAAGAGCCATTCATCAAAGCAGAACGCCTGAGCCCTACCGTGCATCAGTATGGGACGAATCAGGAGTTTTTTGCGTGGACAAAGGGCTGTGGAAAAATGGTAATCATTTTTCCACAGCCCTTTTTTATGACTTATTCTGATGGTAAGTTTCCCGCCTTGCGCCTCCTTGAGGTGGCAAGGGAACTTGATTCGCAGGGAGTCGAAGACGACTGAGAATCAAGTGACACGCTTCCCACCGGGGCGGAGAGGGCCACAAAGTGGCGCGGGGGTGTTGTACGGCAAGAGCCTCAAATGACCACTCCATCCAGGCAGGCCGCCGTTTGGCGGTCAGGGCAGCCTTTGCGCTTCATCTCTACACGCAGCCTCGTACACCCTTTTGCCGCTGCGCGGCATTTCTCCACGGGAAAGCATGTCACTGGATTCGCGGCTCGCTTTGCTCCTCTATGAATCCAGTTCCTTTGCCACCCTCAAGGGGAAACAAGAGATTGTGCCGCTGCCCCCTGCGCCATTGGAGATGGTGAGATCACAAAGCACCGCTGAACCTTGCGCCCCCTTGAGGGGGAGAGGGCCACAAAGTGGCGCGGGGGTGCTGTACGGCAAGAGTCTCAAATGACACTCCCACAGGCGGGCCGCCGTTTGGCGGTCAGGGCAGCCTTTGCGCTTCATCTCTACACGCAGCCTCATACACCCTTTTGCCGCTGCGCGGCATTTCCCCTCAAGGGGAAACAAGAGATTGTGCCGCTGGACCTTGCGCCCCCTTGAGGGAGGAACACGCCGGTATGGGTGGCAAGGACTTGGGGCTCTAATGAAACGCAGAGCCGAGAGATCTCCTGCTACCATGGGCCTCCTTCCTTCGGTGTGAGATTTCTCCACTCCGCTCTGTTGCGGTCGAAATGACGGGGCGGTATCATATATTTCTTCATAGCCCTTTTGTCTTTAGGACTGATGGGGAGACAATTTCTTCCTTTACCGGACTATATCAGCAGAGAGGCGAAAAGGCCGGGCCGAAATCCTTCCTATGCCGCAGCGCACAATCCATGGAAGCGGAGAGGGAAGGACAGAAGCCTTCATGAAATTCACCTCTCTGGCGCGCCAACCATATAAAAACTCCTGAAGAAAACCTGCTAGAAATCCTGGTGGCAACTATGGCTATACCTGTTCTTCCTTGACGACACAGACATTCCGTTTAGGCGGCTATCCCTGGCCGATTCATCGAAGCAGAACGCCTGAGCCCTACCGTGCATCAGTATGGGACGAATCAGGAGTTTTTTGCGTGGAAACAGCCCTTCGGGGCTGCTTTTATGTACCTCTATGAAAATCATGAAACCTGGAGAGGCCGGATAAGGAGAAGCTGCTGAAGGCGACTGATTCTTACGGAACTTTTATGAAGATAGCTTCCTCTATCTGCCAAATCCGCAGTCACAAAGAAATGCATTTTTAGATTTTCCGGTGGTATTTGTTTTGCCTGTGGCTTTTTCGCATTAAAGGGCAGGTATTCATTTAGCATGGTTAAGTTTACTATTCGATTCCTATTGTCTATTCGGATCGTCAATGATTCTTTTTGCGCCATACATGGTGAGAAATCGTTCGGGCCTGTTGTCATATTTGGAGGAGGTAAGGTCATTTTCCGGCTGGTTGAATTCAGGAATCTGGATGCCCATGATGCCCATAAGAGCATTGAACATCAGGTCATTGGTAAAGTCAGCGTTTTGATGGACTTTGAGTGTATCAAAGGTATGAGGATGATTATCTATGTATTCCTGAGAAAAAATCATATACAGGGGAATGTAAGTAATGGGATATTTGAAGTTTACTGCGTCATGGGTGAGACCATAATCTACCCCTTCTCCGTGATCGGAAAAATAAATGAAAGCTTGGAAATGGGGAATATGGCTGACAGTATTATAGATTTCTGAAACCACATGGTCGTTATACAGGATACTGTTATCATAGGTGTCAATGAACGAATTCCCTCCTTGATAAACATTGTATGAAGAAGGATATCTTTCCTTGTAAATAAAGTGATTTCCCATCAGATGGATGACGATTAGCATATGGGATGAAGGATGAATCTGCTTCATGCCTTTTAAAACGATTTCATCATAATCATAGGTCTTTATTCTTGTCCCGGACTCATTGCCTATATAGCTGTTCATCCACAGGGTCTTATCTGCAGTGGAAGCAATATAGGAAATCGGCGTGTCATACATGCCGAACTGCATTTGATTGCTGATCCACACTGTATCGAATCCGGCGGCATGAGCAGCTTCCAGGAGGGAAGGGGACTTTTCCAGGGAAATGGTATTATATTGATTTTTGGCAGTTAATGCATAAGTCAAAACCGGTACTGTTTGTGTATAGCAGGAATAGGCGTGATTAAAGAGGATGACATGGCTTTTGTCTTTTATTGAGGAGAGCCAGGGAGTAGTATCGCGAGGATAGCCATAGGCGCCCATATGAAGTCTGTTTTCTGATTCACCGATAACAAGTACATAAACCCCCTCGCCGGGCTGCTCTTTTAGTGTCGAAAGAAGAGAATTCATCTTTGATTGCCGTTTCTCTCTTTGCAGATTATATTGCTTATAGCTTTCCAAATAATTTTTGCTATCAATGTATATATCGGTAAACAGATTTTCGCGGCAGGTATAGAGAAGGAAAATAGATGAGGTAAGAAGTAATATGATTGAAATCCATTTTGCCAAGGCAGATGTAAATAGCTGAGATTTCATATCTGCCCAGGCTTTAATGAAATAAATAGAGACAAAAGTGAAAATGGCCCCAGCCATAAGCACGGGCAGCAGGTTATGCATTTCCAGATAATTGATGGCTTCGTAAAAGTTTGTCTGGCTTATTGCAAGTATGGTAGATGTTTTTATCCAACTGCCTGTAATGAAATAGTAACTCCATAAGCATAAGGCGGGACCGATAAGGCATAAGATACCAGCACTATACAAAAGAAAACGAAGTATGAGTTGCTTTACCATAAGGAAAAAAATAAGCAGCAGACCTGCAATCCCGGCAAAAAAACCAATATAAATATAGACTTCGTATAAATTAATTGCCTGATGAGACAAAGGGAGAATACATAAAGGAGATATAGAGAAGACAAAACATGAACACAGGGAAAATATTAACTTTGAAGAGGGCATGATGCATATAATCAGGATGATGAAAGCAGTAGAGCAAGAGATGAAAGGAATACCTTTTAAAGCAGAAAAACCATAATTATTACATAATTCTGCGGCATATATATGTTCTGCCAATATAGCAGCAATTAATATAAGAAAATACTTGAAATAACTATGAAATTTTGCATGATTCATAGGGCTTTACTCCGAAAATTGAATAATACTTAAGGCATATGAAGGTTATTATTTATATTATTTTAAATTATACCATGTTTAAACTGTATGGAAATATGAGAGTAAAAAATGCTGCCATTTTATGAGGTCATACTATGATTCGTAGGGAGTGTTTCTCCTCTGAACCTGATCCGCGAAGGGGCTTCATATTGTGATATAATGAAAGCAAATAGACAAGGAGACTGTATGACGACTTCATTTTATCTCTATGCTCTTTTAGTGGCGGCTCTGTCCCTGGCCCTTTCTTTCTTCGGTTCCCGCTGGATAGAGGGGCTTTATGGGAAAAACAGGGAGATTCTGACCTTCCCTGATGATGTGGAACGGCGGGGCCGGTGGCGGCCTTATGTGCTGGGCGTCCTGTTTCTGGCCTGCGGCATCCGATTCCTTTTCATGACCTCCGGCCTTCCGCTCTTCTTTCTCCTTTTCCTGACAGCCCTGCTCATCCTGATGACAGTGACAGACTTTGAGCAGTACTGCCTTTTCGACAGCATGATGATTCCCCTGGCTCTGGGGGGCATGGCCCTTACGGCAGTGTACCCCTCCCTCTTTACAGACCACGCCCTGGCGGCGGCCGGAGGCGGGGCGGTGTTCCTTCTCCTGGGCATCCTTTCCCGGGGCGCCCTGGGCGGTGGGGATATCAAGCTCATGGCCTCACTGGGTCTCTGGCTGGGCACTGACGCCCTCATCTTCGTGGCGGCGGCAGGCAGTATCTTCGGCGGCCTTTCGGCGCTGGTGCTCCTTCTTCTTGGAAAAAAGAAACGGAAAAGTGCCTTCGCCTACGGTCCCTACTTTACCCTGACTACATTAGCCCTGCTTCTTATTCGCGGATTATAATCCCTTTTTCAGGAGGTGCTCCCTATGCGTTTTGATATGTGGAAATCCAAAGCCCAGAAGGGGGCTTTTCTGGTGCTGATAGCAGTACTGGTTCCGGTATTTTTGTTGTTGGGGAGTCTTGCACTGGATTTGGGAGTAACGTGGATACATCATTCAAGATTGCAAAATGCGGCAGACGCAGCAGTATTAGCTGGGGCATATACTTATACATCTGATACGGACAGGATAAATGTGAAAGGTGATGTTAAAAAGCAAATTGAAACCTACTTAAAAGCCAATTTGTATCCAGAATCATATCTGCCATTAAATGATGACAGTATTCAATATCGCTTTCTGGATGGAGATCCCAGCTCCGGTGATTTGCTGATTTCATTATATGTTGACCAGGAATTTAATTCTTCATTAGCAAAATTAGCAGGGGTAAAGAGCCTCCCCATTCATGCACATTCAACGGCTAAGGTTGTGATGAGTCAAGGAAAATCAGAAAGTGTCTTTGACTATGCATTTATAGGCGGAAAATCGATAAATGATGATACTCCCGTTGATTGGCAGCATCCTAAGTCTGCACTTTCGTTTACAGGAAGTTATGTGACAATAAAAGGTAAGGTTCATTCTAATGGTTCAATTTATCTAACAGATAAGACCGGCGAGGGGCATCGGAAAGTGTTGATTGATACCTCGGCAGGCGGAGAGTTTTCTAGTTCGGTAACAGATGATACCAAACTATGGGAATCAAAACACTGGGATGGGACTGGAAACAGTATCGGTATTGGCACAGCATCAAGCTCAATTGATATCAATGTTTCTGGAAACAAGTATTACCAGCAGCCAATTGATATTTCATTAAGTGATAAAAATCCAAATACAAAATCAATTTATGATTTTGTTGAAAAATATCGGAAAATGTATGATGGATATGGAATTGTAAATAGACAGATCTTTATAGATACTAAGGGAATTTATGATTCTTCTACGGATCCATACTCTAGATTCTTTAATGGCAGTAATTGGTATTGGCAGGGAAATGTATACCCAATTATTATTGTGGATGGGGATATAAATTTGACGACAAATCAATATGATCCCTCTATCGATCATTATGTATTCATTTCACTTCATGGGAATATTAATATTACTTCCATAGCTGGAGCGAATGGAACTCTACGTGCTCTTGTGTATGCACCAAATGGGAATATTCATGTGAATCAATTAGGCAAGTTTCAGGGAAGTTTAGTTGGAAAAACAATTTATAGTGATACTAATGGAAGTGAATTTAAATGGGATAATTTTGGTTTTAATGGGAATTCTTCTTCTGGAGGAACTAATTCTGGAGCTGATGTGAATGGAAAAGTCAGTCTATATCCGATGGACCCTTATCCAGATGATTTTAAAGGAAAGTATAAAGAAATTTAATTGAGGCAACGAAGAGTCAGTAATTACAGATATCTCTCAATACAAAAAACACCACAAGGAAACCCGGTGTCCTGTCTGCCCAATGAGTTCGGTGCCTGCATGGTCTACGGCCGCTGCTGTACGAGGTACGACGGCGCGCGCCAGGCAGGAGTCTCCCGTCATTTCTGCAGATGATGGACTGCATTTCCGGATTTCCCTGTGGTGTTTCTTTTTGCCTGATCAGGCGGGGAGTGAAAGAGGTTAACCCATGGACGCTGGCTCTTCATTACTCCATTCCCTATGGCCATCTTGGGAAAATATGATGAGCGTTTTTCCATTCCTCAGGTCTTTCACATTCCTCTACTATATTAATAGCAAAAATCGCTTTTATGTGAACGTCCTTTTAAAAACTTTTTGATTCCATAGAAAAAGACCCTGCTCATCATAAGCAGGGCTTTTTTATACAGGGAATTACCGGCTCACGGCCATGCGAATTCCACCTCTTTTATTACTCTATCCACACTTTCTTCACTCAGGTTGCACATGGTGTTCAACTCCAGCCTATTTTCCCAGGGCCTTGCGGACATCAGCTCTCATTTCCGTGGGGACGTTCAGTGCATCCATGGCCTGGTTGATATCCAGCCTTAAATTAACCATCAGATTTCTTACATCTTCAATTGTTTTCTGCCTTGTTACGGATTTGGTTACGGAGTCGGTTACTCGTTCAGTTACTTCATCGGTTACCCTTGCGGTTACTCTTTCCGTTACTCTATCCACAATTCCTTCACTCAGGTTGCACATGGTGTTCAGCTCCAGCCTATTTTCCCAGGGCCTTGCGGACATCAGCTCTCATTTCCGTGGGGACGTTCAGTGCATCCATGGCCTGGTTGATATTCAGCCTTAAATTAACCATCACATTTCTTACATCTTCAATTGTTTTCTGCCTTGTTACGGATTTGGTTACGGATTTGGTTACGGAGTCGGTTACAGATTTGGTTACAGATTTGGTTACGGAGTCGGTTACTCGTTCAGTTACTTCATCGGTTACCCTTGCGGTTACTCTTTCCGTTACTCTATCCACAATTCCTTCACTCAGGTTGCACATGGTGTTCAGCTCCAGCCTATTTTCCCAGGGCCTTGCGGACATCAGCCCTCATTTCCGTGGGGATATTCAGCGCATCCATGGCCTGGTTTATGTCCAGCCTCAAATTGACCATCAGATTTCTTACAGATTCTATGGCGTCGCTTCTTTTTACGGATTTAGTGACAGAATCGGTTACGGATTTGGTTACGGATTTAGTTACTCTCTCAGTTACTCTATCCACAATTCCTTCACTCAGGTTGCACATGGTGTTCAGCTCCTCTCTTTGTTCTTCTGTCAAATGAATGTTGTATTTCTCTTTCAGTATTTCATTTCTTTCATCGCCGGACATATTTTCTTTCCGGAACAGCAGCTGCAGCAGTCCTATGAGACGGTTTCTGACTTTCTCGTCGCTCAGGTAAATCATGACCACATTCAGCAGGTCGTAGGATTTTTGATTGGCCTTGTACCGGTGAAGAAGGTGCTCTTCTTTCATGCGATAGCGGTTGATGGCACTTTGGCCATTGGGAGAATCCATACAGATGAATATGCTGTAGACTTTTTTGATTTTATTATAATCGGAGCCTTCAAACTCCCGCTCCTTCTGGCTGGAAATAATGCGGCTCACATAGTACAGTGCCCTTTTCAGTATGTCATATCCAAGGGTGGAGGCTCTCTGTGTTTTCTGGGCTTCCACATTAATGATAAGGGTGATCAGGTCACCGGATTCCGGGGCTTTGGCGTGGAAAAGGATGTCAAAAGTGACCCAGCCTTCGGTAGGGCTCGATTCCTCATTCCGGTCGCCCTGAATTTTTTTCGTGACGGCATTGGTCTTGTCCTGGTTCACAGGTATCTGGCTGACTTCCGGCGTTCCTTCAATGTAGACATTGGCAATATCTTCTATGGAAGCATCCTTGAATTCGGAAACCGTGCTTTTCAGAATGTGAGCCAGTATGGATTTGTCGGATAGGATATTTTTCGCGCTCTGGTCATACCGGGGTTCACCGTAACCCATAAGCTTGTCTTCTGCAGTGTCCATTTTCCACACCACCTCCTTCTGTATCTATTTTATCATAGTTTGAAAAGCCCAATTTTTACAAGTTTGCCTGGCAGGTCATTCGGAAATAAATACCAATGGATGGGGCTGCATGGTACCTGCGTCAATGCGGCCAGTACCATCGGGGCGTGAGACTTCTCCACTCCACTTCGCTGCGGTCGAAATGACGATAGGGCGGGGGCACTTGTGTCAATCGTCATCTTCTGAAATGACGGTAAGCTGCCTGGCACCCCGTCATTTCGAGTGGAGCTGCATGCCGGTATGGGGATAAATGTAACCGGTGCTATTGAAACTCCGAGTGGAGAGATCTCCGGTCACAATGTGGCTTGTGCCATTGAGGAATGAGATTTCTCCACTCCACTTCGTTACGCTCGAAATGACGACAGGGCGGGGGCACTTGTGTCAATCGTCACCTTCTGAAATGACGGTAAGCTGCCAGGCACCCGTCATCTCGAGCGGAGCGGCAGGCTGGTATGGGGATAAATGTGACCGGTGCTATTGAAACTCCGAGTCGAGAGATCTCATGCCACAATGTGGCTTGTGCTACTGGGGGATGAGATTTCCCCACTCTGTGGAGACTCTGCATAGAGCCTCCAAGTCAGCCGAAGTTGGCCGAGCGTAGAGCAGCAATGGAGTATCAGTATCATTATTACCCTTGTACACCCTTTTGCCACTTCGTGGCACTTTCCCTCAAGGGAAAACGAGAAATGCAGAAGGACTTTCCTGTTGGCGGCTGACCGACAGTCGAAATGACAAAAAATGCCAATAAAAAACACCACAAGGAAATCCGGCGTCCTGACTGCCCAATGAGTTCGGTGTCTGCATGGTCTACGGCCGCTGCTGTACCTGGGGTACGACGGCGCGCGCCATACACGAGTCTCCCGTCATTTCTGCAGGATTTGGACTGCATTTCCGGATTTCCCTGTGATTTTTTGCTTTTTGCCTGATCAGGCGGGGAGTGAAAGAGGTTAACCCATGGACGCCTGCTCCTCATAATTCCATTCCCTATGGCCATCTTGGGAAAATATGATGAGCGTCTTTCCATTCCTCAGGTCTTTCACATCCCTCTACTATATAAATAACGCGAGATTCAAAAATGTGAAGGTCTGCATCCAAAATTTTGGCTCAATCATTTTTTCTGTGGGATGAACCAGTCTCGACATATTAATGGCGACTCATGTCAATGAGTTTCAAGAAGAAATATTCATCATCACGATAGCCGTATGCTTGACGACGTAGCG
>Ga0256406_1002176_pt1 | contig 28705 bp, 20 predicted proteins | sample RumenRJG_03DNA_FD_185986 | JGI IMG/M metagenome (GOLD analysis project Ga0256406, IMG submission 185986) | Bovine rumen microbial communities from Lethbridge, Alberta, Canada - RJG_03 | ecosystem: Host-associated > Mammals > Digestive system > Stomach > Rumen | place: Canada: Alberta | collected... | reverse complement strand
TCTTCCATGGCTTTTCTGGCTCGGATGGCCTCTTCCTTGGAATGGCAGAGGACTCGATAAGTGACTCCTTTGAAAGTCAGCTTTGCGAACCATTCACGGGCTCTGGTGGTCTGAAAGACGCCTTTGACGCCGGATGTCCTGTTGTTCGGATAGGGATCGTCCGTAAGGAACTTGCTGACGTCCGTTCCTTCTACGTAATGCTTCCTGCCATGTTTTACCGCGTGATAGGTGTATTGCTTTCTTTCCCCAGTAATGCATCCGCAGGAAGTTACTTTTCCTTCTCTGATCTCTGTGGATGTCGCTAGGAATTCCTTTCCACATTCGCATTGGCAGAGCCACTTGATGGTGGTTCGGTATCTTCCTGCATATTTGATGACTTTGAAGTGGCGGTATTCTTTTCCGGTCAGGTCAACGATGTTGGAGTAGGGGAGGTATTTAGCCGGTTTCTTAGGCTGATAGTTCTTCTCCCAACAGGGCTTGTAGTATTTCTCCTCGGCGTTCTTCCTTGCTTTGACGGCCTCCTCTTTCGTATTGAACCTACCCAAGGTGATTCTCTTCCCTTGGAAACCGATAGAGGCCTGCCATTTCTTCAGGGACGAGTTGTAGGAGACGCCTCGTACTCCGGAGGTGTTGATCCTCGACAACGCCCTATTTGGATTGATGGAGCTCATCCTGGTTCCATCGACCCGGTCTTTCCCATAATGACGATGATTGCATTCTTTCTCCTTTTCGTTTTCTTCCATAAAAGAAAACCTCCTAGTTCTAGGCTAGAAGGTCAGGTCATTCTTGAGTGGTGCAGGTGGAGGGAATCGAACCCTCACGAACTCACGTTCAGTAGATTTTGAGTCTGCCGCGGCTACCGTTACGCCACACCTGCGACGAATAGAGATTGTATCACCTTTTTTGTCATTCCACTACTGAAATAGTGGAGACAATCTCGCCTTGCTTTTTACGCAAGGAGGTGAACCGAGGATAGGTCCATCCGAATTTTTCTGAAGTACCCATTTTCCTACCGATTTTCGGGCAATCTCGAACCCGATTTTCGGCTTTTGAGTGGAAATTTCGACCCAAATCCGCCATTTTCGAGGAATTTTCCACTCAGACCCTTTCGGGCCTATTCCCCAAAAAGCCGATAACTAAGGGCTTTTTGCCCGATGCTAGCGGGAAACGAACAAGACTCTTTTGAGTCTGCCGCGTATACCTGTTCCGCCACAGAGGCCTAATCAGTATTGTACCATCTTTTGAGCGCGGTTCCCACCTGTCATCGTCTCTCCGGAGCCGATGAAAAGGCCGAGGAAGAGGAAATGACGTTCTTCCGGGTTCCGGGTCCTTCTCCCTTTCGGAAGACTACAATAGGAGACAGAAAGGAAGATTAGGTCATGAAACAGGAAGCCAGCCGGAAGACGGGAAGGGTGGTTCTGATCACTGGGGAGAGCTCCGGCTTCGGCCTGGAGATGGCGAAGCTCTTCTTAGCGAACGGCGACATCGTCTGCGGCCTCTCGAACCAGGAGTTTTCGATGGAGGGCGTTGACCATCAGGTCGGCGACATCACCTCCGAGGAGGGCGACAGGAAGGCGGTCGAGCATGTCCTTTCGAAGTACGGACGCATCGACATCCTGATCAACAATGCCGGCTTCGGCATCTTCGGACCGGTGGAGGAGACGCCGGCTGAGGATGCCCGGAGGCAGGTGGAGGTCTCCTTCTTCGGAGCCTTCCTGATGACGAAGGCGGTCCTTCCGACGATGCGGAGGCAAGGGTACGGGAAGATTCTCAACACCTCCTCCATCGGCGGGGTGATTCCGCTTCCCTTCCAGAGCTTCTACTCGGCCTCGAAGGCCGCTATGGACATGCTCTTCGACGCCTTAAGGCCGGAAGTCTATCCGTACCACATCCAGATCTGCTCCATCAAGCCGGGCGACGCCAAGACGAACTTCACGGCCGGCCGGAAGGCGGACCGGGTGAAGGCGGACTCGCCTTACAAGGCCGCCTTCGACCGCTGCTTAGCGGCCGTCAGCCACGACGAGCAGAGCGGGATCGCCCCGGTGAAGATCGCACGGAAGGTCCTTTCTGTCAGCAAGAGGAGACGGATGCCCTACTCGAAGAAGGTCGGTGCCAAGGACCGGTTCCTCGCCGGCATCTATCGTCTTCTTCCGAAGCGGATGCGGAACTATCTGCTCTACCAGGTCTACGCGAAGTAGCTGTCGGGAAGACGCTCCGTCCGAGGGAAGGTCGAGCGGAAGAAGGAAACCCCTTCTTCCGCTTTTCCTTCTCTTTAGCGTCTTCCTTGCCCCGCTGTTCCGGGGTTCCTATAATACGAAGTATGAACTACCCGTCCGAAGTCGCTGAGAAGCTCTATGCTTCCTTCCAGGAGGAGGACGAAGGAAGGAAGCCCTCCTTACCGGATGTCTCCTTGGCCCTTTCCTTCCTCTCCCAGACGAAGGAAGTCCTGCTTCTAGACTACCTTCCCCAGCCCTTTACGAAGGACTCGCTCTCGAGCCGCCTCGTTCGGATTGAGGACATGGCCTTCTCGCTCTTTGAGGCCACGGATCCCGCTACGGCCCGAGAGAAGACCGACTCCTTCCTTTCTTCCCTTCCGGACGTCCGGAGGCTTCTTTTCGGTTCCCTGAAGGCCATCCTCAACGGCGACCCGGCCGCGAGCTCCTTTTCGGAAATCGTCCTTTGCTATCCGGGTTTCGAGGCCATCCTCAACTACCGGATTGCCCACGTGGTCTATCAGCTGGGTGACAAGGTCTTAGCCCGCATCTTCAGCGAAGCGGCGCACCGGGACACCGGGATCGACATCAATCCCGGCGCCACGATCGGAAGAAACTTCTTCATCGACCACGGCACCGGCATCGTGATCGGGGAGACCGCCTCTATCGGAAACGACGTCAAGCTCTACCAGGGCGTGACCCTGGGAGCGAAGTCCTTAGCGAAGGGAAGGATGCTTAGCGGCCTGAAGCGGCATCCGACGGTCGAGGACGGCTGCACCATCTACTCCAACGCCTCGATCCTCGGCGGGACGACCGTGATCGGGGCTTCTACGACCGTCGGCGCGAACGTCTATCTCACGTCCTCCGTCCCGCCCCGCTCCATCGTCTACCTCGGAAACAGCGGCATCCGGATCATTCCGAAGGTCGAGGAAGGCGCTCCCCTTCCCGAAGATGGCCGAAAGGAAAAATAGGGCGTAAGCCCTAATCCGACTCGCAGCATCCGGCTTCGTCGCAGGAGGAAGCCGTGCGCCTCTCCTCCTCCTCTTCGTCTTCGGGATAGAGATAGCGGTAAAGACGGCAGAGCTCCTTGACCTGGTAGTACGGAAGCCCCTCCTCGAGGAGCTCTTTTTCGTATCCGACGAGTTCCTTCTTCTCCATCCACGGGAAGGCCTCCTGGAAGTGGAGGGCGACCGCGAGGAACGGCGTTCCGTCCTCTAGGTCCACGATGTAGGAGCGAAGGGTATTCTTGATTTCCTGTTCCGTCATAGCGGAAAGGATTCTATCAGAAGAAGGGAAGGAAGGCCTTAAAGACGCTCAAGAACGAAAAAAAGAGGCCGGAACCCGGCCTCTCGTTTTTCTGGTTGAAGCGATGGGATTCGAACCCATGACCTCTTGGTCCCGAACCAAGCGTGCTACCAAGCTGCACCACGCCTCAATTTTGACAGCCTCGACATTCTATCACGCCGTTTCGGCGAATTCAAGAATCCACGAAGAAAAACGCCTCCTTCCCGAAGGAAGGAGGCGAAGAGCCTTAATCGCCGACCGTCGTACCGGTCCCGGAGCCGGAGCCCGCGGCGGTCTTCAGCTTCCACTTCGCATAAAGCGTCGTGTCCGCCTTGAAGCGTTCCGTCGTCAGGTCGACCTTCGTCTTGAGGGTGCTGTCGAGGTACCAGCCGACTAGCTCGTAGACGTTGCCGTCGGCGTCCGTGTAGGTCGTCTCTTCCGGTGCCGTCGCCAGGCCGTCGTACTTGACCTTCACTTCCCGGCTCGCTAGGACGTCCGTATTGAAGTTGAAGGTGACCGTGACGTCGTCCTTCGCTTCCCACTTCGCGTAGAGGGTTGTGTCCGCCTTGATGCCGGATTTGGCGTCGTAGGCCGTCTTGAAGTCCGCATCCGTGTACCAGCCGGCGAAGGCATAGCCTTCCCGCTGAGGATCCCCGGGCCGGAAGAGGACGCCTTCGTAGAGGCGGTCCGAATCCGTGGCTTCCTCTCCCTTGTCATCCTTGTATCCGTAGTCGAGGGTGACCGTGTAGAGGGTGCCGTACTGGATCTGGACGAGGAAGTACTGCTCGCCGTTCTTGTCCGCGGCGATGCCCGTCACGACCTGGTAGGTCTTTCCGTCCGCCGTCTTCGTCGCCGTCATCGAACCGAGTTCACTTCCGTCGGTGACCGTGAACCCGGCCTTGGTCAGTCCGCTCTTGAAGGCGGCAATGACCGAGGAGACGTTATTGTTGTAGGTCGTCTTGGCCGTGTTGATGGCCTCGGAGGTCATGCCGTAGAAGCCGGAAAGCACCAGGGACTGGAAGTCGGAGTAGTAGAGCGGAATCTCCAGCAGGACGGCCTGGTTGTTGTACTCGTCCTTGTCATAGGCCGCGTAGGTCGTGCTGAAGTACTTCCCCAGCGTTGGGAAGACGTTGAGGAGGTCGAGGTTTCCAAGATAGGTGGTGATATTCGTCTTGGTCTTGGCGTCGGCATAGGTAATCTCGTCGGTCATCTTCACGGCCGAGGAGTCGTTCTTCGCCACCGAGTAGTCTTCCCCTAGGGCAGCGCCGAAGTCGGAATAGGATCCCGACAGGTCGAGCGTGACGCCGAGCTGGGCTAAGAAGCCCGAGGCTTTAAAGCCTAAGGAGCCATCGTTATTGAGGGTGAACTGGAGGCCGCTAATGGAGGCATAGCCGAGGTAGGGGAAGTCGCTGTTCAGGCTGAAGTCCGAAGCGTTGATTAGAACCGTGTAGTCCGGATCCAGGGTGAAGGTCTTCCCGTCGTCGCTGGTGAAGAGGTCAGCCGAGAATCCGAGCGTCGGCAGGTAGGAAGGCTTCTCCAGGCCGTTGTAATAGTAACCGCCGTTCAGAGCGACGACGTCCTGTCCCTTCGTATAGTCCTCGCTGAGAAGCACGCGGCTGACCTTTCTTTCCTCGCCCGACGTCCAGGTCTTCTTCAGGTTCCGATCGTCCCAGACGGCCGTAAAGGCAAAGCTTCCTACGCTCTTGCCCTGATTGGTCAACTCGAAGTTCAGGTTCTCGGTGTATTTCTTATTGCCGAGCTTGTCGAAGGCCGCCTGAAGCTTCGCGGTGTTCGCGTCCGTCTTCGCCGGCGCCGTCTTCAGAGGCTCGGGGCCGTAGGCCGCGACGCCATAGTCCTTGAAGCCGTCGTGGATGTCGATGGAGCCGATGGTCTCGGTTACTTTTTCGGTGTCGCCGTCGTCTCCCTCGCTACCCTCCGCCTGATTCTCGACCTCGATGTTGATGTCCATCGTGAAATCGAGGGAAATGATGTGGTTTCCGTCCGTCTTGAGGGTGATGTCCTTGAGGCTGAGGCTGCTCGTGGCATCGTTAAAGAAGCCGAAGGGAAGGTGGAAGTTGACCAGCTGGTAGCCGAGGCTTAGGCGGGCATTCGCGACCTCCTCGTCGTCCATGCCGTTCTCAAAGAAGTTCTGGTCGAACTTGAAGACGTTGTACTTGCCCTTGTTCTCCTCGCTCTCGCTCTCCTCCTTATTGTAGGTGAAGTAGCTCGACGTGAAGGCCGTGAAGTAGTTGTTGAGGTAGAAGTCGTTCCACTGGATGGTCTCTTCGGCCCCCGCCTCGCTATTGGTCTGCGTGACGGCCTCCTGGACGATCTTGTTCTGGAGGGAAAGACGGGAGCGGACGAGCTCTCCGCTGGTCAGGCTCTTGCCGAACTCCAGCTCGCCGATCTTGAAGCCGTTGGCGTCGAGGGCCTTCCGGTAGTATTTGTTCCGGTGCACGGCGATGCTGCTGTATTCGGTGCCTTCCTGGGCGGCCTCGACGTAGTCGCTCTGAGGCATGCTGTAGTGAAGCTTGCTGTCGGCCTTGAAGCCGGCGGAAATCTCGCTCCACATGTCCTCCGTGATCGTCGGCTCGTAGACGTAAATGGTCGTGATGTTCGGAATGGTCTTCACCGAGCTCGAGGTCGAGGAAGAGGAAGAGGAGGCAGGATGGCAGCTTGCCAGCATAGCCAGGGAGAGAAGGCCTAAGGTAAGGGACTGTTTTTTCATACGGAAAACCTCCGTTCGTATCGTCAGTTTACTCGATTTCACCGAAAGAAAGGAAGGATGGGCAAGGAGGCATTCTCAAGGCTTCTCTTCGTCTAAGCGGAGCTTGAATCGCGAAAAAACCGAGAAATTCCGTCTTTTTCTTTATTGAACTAAAGAGAGTGAACAAAACCGGTTTCGAAGAGAGAAATCATGGAACCGGTTTCATTGAAAGGAAGAAAAGACCTTCCAGAAGGGGTCCGGAAGGTCTTGGAAGCGATGGGAACTAAGCCGCCGTCGTGGACGTGTCGTTCTTCGTCCACTTGGCGTAGAGGGTGATATCCTCCGTCACGCCCTTCTTGCTGCCGTAGGGCGTCGTGCAGGCCGCGTCCGTGTACCAGCCACCGAAGGTGTAGCCGTCGAGGGTGGGCGTCGGAAGCGTCGGCGCGACGTTGTCCTTGACCGGGAGAGTCGAGACCGTGCTTTCCTTGCCACTATCCGCCGGATAGTTGGAGTTCAGCGTGACGGTATGGTAGGTGTCGTATTTGCCGGTGATGGAGAGTGCGAAGCTATAGGAGGACGTCATGGTGAGGTCGACGGTGAGGCTAAGCTCGGCGACCTTCTTGTTGCTGTCCTTGGCGTCCATGAAGGCATAGGTCGCCGTGAGAATCTCGGTGCCAAAGGACTGGTTTGTGGTGGTGGCGACGGCAACGTTGGAGAATCCCTTGTCCGTCAGCTTGGTCTTGTAGGACTCGAGGATCTTGTTCATGTCGGTCGCCATCTTCGTCTTGTCTAAGCCTTTGCCAGAGACATAGTAGTCCATGGCGCTGGCGCCGAGCGGGAAGACGATCATCAGGCCGTAAGAGGAGGCGTTTACGGCCGCCTGGGCGAGGGAATAGGTCCCACCGAGGACCGGAATCACGTTGAGGTTGCTCTCGCCTCCGAGGTAATCCTCGACCTTCTTCAGGTTGTCCGCACCCAGCGAGAGGTTGAGCATCTGGCTCATCGTCAGGGTGCTCGCGTCGGTATGAGCCTTGGCCGAGTCAAATCCAACGTGCGTCGTGCCGACGGCGGAGAACTCGTAGATCATGCTCGACGAACTGTCCGAAGCTTCGAAGACCAGGCTGTCGCCCTGGAAGTAGGCATAGAGCTGGCTCGGCTGGAAGGAGGAACCCAGGGAGAAGTCGCTCGAACTGATGAAGGCCGGAACGGATGGCGTGCCGAAGGTGTAGACCGTCGTACTCGATCCGCCAATCGTCTCCTTACTCGCCGTGAAGAGGCTGGCACTCAAGCCCAGAGTCGGGAAGAGGCCATCGAAGGGGACCTTTTGAGACTGCAGGTACTGGTAGTACCCAAGGTCTTCGCCGTAGTTGATGTACTGCGTCAGTTCCGTCTTGTCGGCGTTCGGAACCAGGAACTGGACCTCGGATTCGCCGTCGCCGATGCCGATCTTGTCCGCATTGACGAAATACTGCTCGGAGAGATAGAACTGGCCGGAAGAGGAGGGACTCGAGCTCGAAGTGTCTTCCTCATAGATGGTTTCCGTGTAATTCCGTTTCTCCAGGGAGTCGAAGAATTTCTGCAGCTTGACGATGTCGGCATCGGCCGAAGTGGCGAACGGGGCGACTTCATGATCGCCGTAGGCGGCATCGCCCGTGGCGTCGATGGTCGCCTTGAGACTCATCGACATCTTGCTGCCCATGGAGGAAATGTTGAGCACGAGGTAGAAGGCGACGATATGGAACCCGTTGCTCTCTACCCGGAGCATGTTCACCGAGGCACCCATGGATAGGAACTGGGAGCCATACCCCGGCATACCGAGGGCGTAGTCGATGAAGTTACCCAGCGTGGCTTCCTTCTCGTCTTCGGTGATCTTGGAAAGGTCGTAGTCGTAGTAGTCGTTGTTGTCGTCCTCCGGAAGCTCGTCCGTGTCGGCGGAGAAGTTCTTCGCCGAAAGGCGGGCAAACGGATTGGCCAGGGAATCGTCCCAGCTTAATTCGCTGACATCCTTCGCCACCGTGTTCTGGGCCGTCAGGTACTCCGTCTGGACCATTCCGTCGGAATCCTTGTCCGTCGAGCGGGAGTAGATTGCCGTCGACTCGAGGACGTCCTTGTCGGAATACGACTCGGTGGTGTAGGCGCCATCCTTGCTATAGGCCTTGAACTTCTGGCTCTGGGACTGCTTCCCGGAAGTCATGGTCAAATTCCCGGAGAAGGCCAGGCCGTGCTGGATCTCGCCTAAGATGGCATCCGTGATCGAGTTGGCCCGGACCGGTCCCGTGGATTCAGGCACCGGAGTGGACGAGGAGACGACCGGAGAGGAAGACGACGAAACCTTCGTCCCGCAGCCTGCCAGCAGGGCTAGGAGAAGCAGCGAAGAGAAACCGAGCGATTTACGATTCATGAGTTACCTCCAATAAGGAACGACACTTTAATCTAGCAGAGCAAAGCGCCGACCTTCCTCTCCGTTTTCTTCCCGCCCTTTCGGAACTCGAGCGAAAGGAAAAGGCCGTCGAGGAGGAAAAAAGACCATTTTTCGGCCAAAAAAGAGCCCTTTCCCGGGTTTTGCTTCCCTCCTCAGAAACCCGGCCGGATTATTAAGAAAGCGCTAACAAATTAAGGCGAAGAAAAGGCCGCCAGGGACTGGCGGCCTAACGTCCTTCTGGACTACTTCTTGATCGGATCGACGGGCTTTGTCGGCTTCTTCCCGTAGTCCTTCGGTTCGATCGGCTTGACGGGTCTGATCGGCTGAATCGGGCCCCTGGGCTTCGGAAGGTTCGTCTTGGCTCCGGACGGTGCGGCCATCGGCTTGACCGTCGGGATGGGACGGACCGGCGCGTTTCCGCTTCCCTCCTTCTTCGGCTCCGCCGGTTTCACCGGCTGAACCGGCTTGATCGGCTTGATCGGCCGGATCGGCGCCGTCGGCTTCTTCGAAGGCTCCTCGGCCTTCTTCTCTTCCTTGGCTTCCTCGGCCTTGGCCAGCTTGTTCGCCTTCACCAGGTCGCGGATGCTCGTCGCGCTCGAGTAGTCGGCGACCGGACGGGACGGACGGTTCTCCGGGTTGGTGAACCCGGTGGTCTTCTGGGAGATGTTGGCATAGCCGTTCTTCCGGATCTCCTCTTCCCGCCGCTTCTGCTTCCAGGCCGGCTCGTCCGAGTCGAACCCGAAGGCCGGCTGGGCCATCGGCTGGACCTTGGTGACGCCCATGGCGAAGGCCTGGCTGGCAGTCAGGTCTCCCTCGTAGGTCTTGATCTTGTACCGCGAGAGCTCGAACTTGACGTGCTGCGGCTTCACCGGGACGATGTCTTTCTTCGCCTGGCGGATGGAGTGGAGCGGTCCGCTGACCGGAGCGAGCTTCTTCTCCTCCGGCTTCTCTTCCGGCTTCTTCTCCTCGTGCTTCATCGGCTGGACGAGGCTGATGGGGCCGTGCGGACGGCTATTGATCGGCTGGACCGGCTTCAGCGGCTTGATGCCGTTTTCCGGCTGAGGCTTCTTCTCCGGGACGTAAGTTCCGGCGTTCCACGCCGTGTCAATCGGCGCCTGTTTCCACTCCGGCAGGTTCAGCCTCTCGTTGCGGACGACGGTCTCGGACGTGCCGGGCTCGCCGAGGACCGGCTCCTGAGCCGGATGGCTTTCTTCCTGCGGACGCTGGCCAAGCTCAATCGGCTCGTTGCGGAAGGCGTAGCCCGGATAGGACGGGGCCACCTCCTTGGGGGCCGGGGCTTCTTCGACGGGCTTCTCCTCCACTTCCTGCGGCTTGGCTTCCTGCGGCTGAACCGGGACGTAGGTTCCGGCGTTCCATGTCGTGTCGATCTTCTCTTCCTTCTTCGGATCCTCGACGGGCTTCGCCTTGTTGTTGACGACGATGGTCGCTTCGTAAGGCTCGCCGACAATCTTCTCCTCGGCCGGATGGCTCTCTTCCTGCGGGCGCTTTCCGTCGTCGAGGTTCTCGTTGGTGAAGAGATAGCCGTCGTAGACCTTCTTCTCTTCCGGCTTTACCGGGGCCGGGGCTTCTTCAACGGGCTTCTTCTCTTCTACCTGAGGCTGGGCTTCCTGCTTCGGCTCCTCCGGCTCTTCTTCCTTCTTCTCCGGGATGTAGGTTCCGGCGTTCCATGTCGTATCGATCGGGGCACTCTTCTCTTCCGGCAGGTTCAAGGTTTCGTTCGGAAGGAGGACACTCGCCTCGTAGGGCGCACCGGTGAGGGTCTTCTCGTAAGGATGCTCCTCTTCCTGAGGACGGCTTCCGAGCGTCAAGGCGTCGTTATGGAAGTTATAGCCCGGATACGGATTGTTCTCGACTTCCTCCTTCTCGGCCTCCGGGGCCGGAGTGGAGACTTCGAAGGGGAGCGGGGACTCGACGACGGGCTTCGCTTCCTCCGTGACGTCCACCTTCTCGACCGGCTTTGCCTCTTCCTTCGGAAGCGGCAGATGGTCCTCCGCCGTGGACTCGACTTCTTCCTCCTTCGCCGGCCAAGGCGAGGCACTCCACTCGTCGATGCCCGGTAAGACCTTCACCGGGCTAAGCTTCTCCTGGAAGGCTGCCTTGCCGTTCTCCGTCAGCTCGTCCTCCGGGAGGACGCTCGGCTCAAGCGACTTCGGCTCGAGGTCGCGGAGCACCTGGTCGACGTCGGTCTGATAGAGGTCAGGCAAGGCGCTCGGCTTCAGGGTGAAGGGCTCTAACAGGTTGAGGATCGCGATGTCGCGGTTGGTCGGGACGAGCTCCGGACGGACGAAGGGTTTGGCTTCTTCCTTCGGCTTCTCGGGGACTGAGGCCTTCTTCTCTTCCGGAACCGCCTCCGGCTTCTTCTCCTCCTTCGGGACGAGGACGGTCGGCTGGACTTCCTCCTCCTTCTTCATAACCACCTTCTCGGCCGGCTTCTCCTCCTCGCTCTTCTTTTTCTCGCTGGCCAGGTTCGCTAGCGTCCGGGCGGAAGCGAGCGGCGCTCTCTGGACGGCGCCGACTAAGATCATCGCATCGTCGGAATCTTCGTCTTCCTTCTCCTCCGGCTCTTCGAAGGAGACACTCTCCTCCGGCTCCGTCACCTGCTTCTTACCGAGGATGCAGAACCAGTTAAGGAGGAAACCGAAGACGAAGAAGACGCCGAAGAACAGGACGTAGAACCAGAACGGCGCATTCTCCATGTGCTCGGCCCACTTCATCATGAACGCATAACTCTTCTGGATGACGGATAAGGCCGGGAAGGTAGCGGAGAGGACGAGAAGGACGAAGTAGGCGGAGACGAGGACCGTGAGGATGAAGCCGAAGATCAGGAATCCCTTGCGAGCCTTCGGATGGGCCTTTCCGGTCCTCTTGTTATGCGCCATGTTGACGAACGGGACCAGGAGGAGATAGAGGAGGGAGAGACAGGTCCAGAGGAAGAGCCACGCTTCGATGCAGGACTGAAGGATTTCGGAATGCGTGACCCCCCGGTAGCTAAACTGGTTCGGGAAGAGGAAGACCGAGGAATAGAGGCCCTCGTTGAGCTTCTCCTGGAAGAACCGGCCAAAGCCGGCCGCCGGGTCGAACCAGCGCTTATAGGTTGCCTGGAACCATGCTCCCGTGGGGTTCAGGAACGGCACGGTCGCCAGCAGAAGCAGAAGGAAGAGGAAGATAAAAAGGATGGTGAAGGCTACTGTCCCTCCACGCCGGGGCTTTTCGCGGACCGCTTCTTCGGATGTATTGCTCATAGCAGGGACTCCTTTTCGGATGCCATAGAATTTTCAAATTCCGGCTCCAATCTAGAAATACTATAACACCCGAAATTTCGATAGTACAAGGGTACCGAAAGAAAAATTTGTTTACAACCGGAAGAGAAGACGGAAGAAACAACTTTTTTATTCCTATGTGCCTATGCAAACTGGGCAGGCACGACTGGGGGCCTTTTTCCGGAAATGGAAAACCCCGTCCGTTATGGAATAATCGGACGGGGCTTTCTGTGTGCTATTCAATAGAAATTGATTTTCGGTTCCGGACAACGTTAATATACCAGAGCAGAGGGTGAATTTCAACCGGAAATCCCGGTTTTCTCGCTCTCCTATAGGAGGTTTGCAAGATGTCTCTCTTTCCGAAGGCCGTCTTCTTCGACTGCTGGTCGACCGTCCTTACCTTTGAAGAAAAACGGAAAGACTGGAATACGGCGCCCCTCAAGCGGCATGTGAGGGAATCCTCTTCCGTCGACTGGGCCTCGATCGACGAATTCGTCGACGGATTCTTCAAGCGTTACTACCAGTCGCATCTCGACTATGAGATTTCCGCCCGTTCCTTTCTGACGCTATTGCTCCGCCGCTACCACCTCACCCTCGACTGCTCTCTCGAGATGGCGGAGAACGAGATCCTCGACGGGCTGAATCCTCAGCCGGTAAAAGGGATCGAGGCTTTCCTGAAGACCCTAGAGAAGAAGGGAATCCCCTATTACATCCTTTCGAACACCATCTATCCGGAGGAGGATTCGTTCCGTCGGGTGAAGGAGAAACTGCCCGATTCCCGCTTCGAGGCCTTCTTTGGCTCTTCGGCCATCGGCGTAAAGAAACCGAACCCGGACTTCTTCCAGACCGCTCTCAGCTATTTCGAACAGCCGATCGGGGAGTCCGTCTATATCGGGGATGCGTATTATCAGGACGTCTACGGATCCTTCTGCAGTGGCTTCGCCCTTTCCGTCTGGCTCAACTGGAAAGGAAAGAAGAAGGACGAAAGCTTTGTCCCGAAGAACGAAAGGGAGGCCGTCCGCTACCGGGAAGTCCGCTCCTACGACGAGCTGACGGAGGCTTTAGAGAAAGGCCTCCTTCTTCCCCTGCGCTAGTTCCCTCGTCGTCTTTCCTTCTTCCGTCGGAAAGGGAAGGAGGAGAGAACGGGGATGGAGAGACTGCTTCGCTGTCCGAGGTGCGGGAACGAGAACCCTCGCCTTTTCGCCCTGCGTAACGGCGTCCCTTACTGCCGGAACTGCGTGACGTTCACTGGGACCGAAGCCAAGAAGGACCATCCGGTCCATCCGAACCTTCGGCTTGCTCTTGCCTATTCCCTTTCGAAGGAGCAGGAGGAGATTTCCCGGAAGACCCTAGCGACCGTCTTAAGCGGCCGTCCGGTCTTTCTTCATGCCGTCACGGGAGCCGGAAAGACCGAACTCGTGTACCGGAGCATGGAGGCCGTTCTTCAGACGGGCCGGCCGGTCGGCTTCGCCACGCCGAGAAAGGACGTCGTGATCGACCTCGTCCCGCGGATCCGGGAGGCCTTTCCCGGCGCCGAGGTCACGGCGGTCTACGGTGGCCACACGGAGAAGCTGGAAGGCGACATCCTCGTCCTGACGACCCACCAGCTTTACCGCTACCCTCGCTTCTTCGGCCTCTTGGTCGTCGACGAGGTCGACGCCTTCCCCTACAAGGGGAACCATCTTCTTCAGTCCTTCTTCCGCTCCTCCCTGGCGGGCCCTTACATCCTCCTCTCCGCGACGCCGGAGAAGGAGGACCTGGAGGCGGTCCTGAAGGAGGGCGGGAGCGTTTATCGCCTTTTCCGCCGGTACCACGGCGGAAAGCTACCGGTTCCGGTCATTCAGACCGGAACACCCCTTGGGAATTACCTCCGGGCGGCAGCCCTTCTCTTCCGCTTCCGAAAGGAGAGCAAGCCGGTCTTTCTTTTTGCTCCCACCATCCGGAGCGGCAAGAGGCTATATGCCTTTCTCCGCCTGCTCTTTCCTTCCGGCGCCTTCGTCTCCTCCCAGGAAGAGGAGCGGAGGCTTTCCATCGAGCGGTTCAAGGAAGGAACCTTCTCCTACCTGGTGACGACCAGCATCCTCGAGCGGGGCGTCACGGTGAAGAATCTCCAGGTCGTCGTCTTCGAGGCGGATCACGCCCTCTATACGGCTCCGGCCCTGATTCAGATCAGCGGCCGGGCGGGAAGGAAGAAGGACGCCCGGGAGGGAGAGGTCTTCTTCCTTGCGGAGACCTCGAGCCCGGAGATGGAGAAGGCCGTCAAGGAGATCGAGCGCTGCAATGCCGGATAAGGCCTTCTGTCTCTCCTGCTTCAAGACCTTCCTTCCGGCGCCCGTCCGTCTTCTCCTTGAGCCGGAGCCCCTTCTCTGCCCGGAATGCCTTGCCCAGATCCGTTCCTCCCTTTCCTGGAAGAAGGTCGGTCCGGTCCGGGTCCTCTTCCTTGGCCCCTACGAAGGCATGATGAAGGACTGGCTCTACCGCTACAAGGAGCAGAAGGACGTGGCCTTGGCGCCCTGTTTCCTCTCCTCTTTCCTTCCTTATCTCCGCCTTCGCTTCGCCCGGTCCCTCTTTCTTTCCCTCCCTTCCTCCGAGGCCCGTAACCAGGAGCGGGGCTTCGTCCACCTCGAGGAAATCCTCCGCTCCTCCTCGCTTCCCTTCCTTCGGGCCTTTGAAAAGGAAGGGAAGGAGGAACAAAAGAGCCTCGGGGCGAGCGAGAGAAGGCAGAAGAAGGGAATCTGCCTTCTCCCCGAGGCCGGAAAGGAGATCGAAGGAAAATCCGTCGTCCTCTTCGACGACGTCCGAACGAGCGGGTCAACCTTTCTCGAAAGTTACTCCGCCCTTCTTCCGGCGCACCCGGCAAAGGTGCAAGGCCTGATCCTGATGGACCACCAGGACGGGCCATAAAGGGGGAGGGGATTTCCTCTCTATCCGTTTATAATAGAAGGACGGCTCAGCCGAGAGGGGAGGCCTTCATGAATCGTGCGCTAAAGAATCATCTCCGTGGAATGCTCTTTGTCCTGCTGTTCGGATTCCTTTCCTTTCTGGCTTTGGCGCTTTGCTACATCTACTTCCCGGTCGAAAGGCAACCGAACCTGTATTTCTACTTGACACTCGCCGTCGGCGCCTTCTTCCTTTTCCTCACGTTCATCTTCGGCCTCATCTTCAACCGCCGGATGCGCCGCATCAAGTCGAAGGCCGAGATGACTTCAGCCGAGATCCTCGGCAACGACATCAACGAAGCCTACAACTTCGGCCAGGTCGGCCTCGTCGTGACGGACCGGACCGGCCTCGTGCTCTGGACCAACGAGTTCCTCTCGGAACGCTTCCCGACCCTGATTGACTCGGACGTGAAGAGCTTCTTCCCGGAGTTCCAGGCCTTCGACGGCCCGGAAGGGAAAAGGCCGTCGAAAATCCAGGTCGACTATGAAGCGAAGACGTACGACGTGGAATATCTCTCGGAGGCCCATCTCTATCTCTTCCGGGACGTCACGGACTACGAGAACGAATGCCGCAACAGCGCCAACCAGGCACCGGTCGTCGGTTATCTGAGCATCGACAACTACAGCGACGTCCAGGTCTGGACGGCGGACGACACGAAGTTCACGGAGATGCTGACTAAGACCCGCTCCCTCATCGCCGCCAACGCCAAGGAGTACGGGGCGATGCTGAAGAAGATCAGCGAGGACAAGTACCTCTTCCTTTCCACCGCCGAGATGTTCCAGAAGGCCTTCAGCGAGAAGTTCAAGATCGTCGACGAGGTCCGCAACTCCTTCCTGAACGGCTTCACCATCTCCATCGGCGTCTCCTACGGCTTCCCGGACTACTCCAAGCTGAGCGAGGAAGCGAGCAACGCCCTCGACGTCGCCCTTTCTCGGGGTGGCGACCAGACCGTCATCGCGCCCTTCGGTCAGTCGATGATCTACCTCGGCGGCAAGAGCGAGCTGAAGCCGGCCCGGAACCGGGTCAAGATCCGCACCCTCTCGAATTCCTTCCTCTCGATCCTGAGAAGCTATAAGAAGGTCCTCATCATGGGCCATGCGAACGCCGACTTCGACGCCATCGGCTCCTCGCTCGGCGTCTACCTGCTCTGTCAGCACGTCCGCGTCCCGGCCAAGATCACCTTCGAGGACCAGGAAGTGGAGGGACAGTGCCGGACGGCCGTGCAGGCGAACTTCTCCGCCGAGGAGATGAAGACCATCTTCATCAACATGAAGAAGGTTAGCGACTATGCCGACAAGGAGACGCTCCTCGTCCTCTGCGACCACAGCAACCCGGACCTCTCCATGTTCAAGGGCTACCAGGACAAGGTGGCCGCCGTGGCCATCATCGACCATCACCGGATGGGCGAGCACGTCGTCGAGGACCCAGTCTTCAACGGCATCGACACCTCCTCCTCCAGTGCTAGCGAGCTCGTGACCAACTACATCACCTACAACCTCGACAACATCCCAATCGACAGCCGGACGGCGACCTTCCTTCTCGCCGGCATCTGCCTCGACACCCACTTCTTCAAGGAGAAGGCGACGAACTCGACCTTCGAGGCGGCGGCCCAGCTGAAGAACTACAATGCCGATTCCGGAAAGGTCGACGACTTCCTGAAGGAGAACCTGGAGGAGTACCAGCAGAAGATCGCCATCCTCAATAACTCCTCTTATCCGTACGCCTCGACGATGGTCTCCCTCTCGCCGGACGACCAGGTGGTCTCCCCGGTCATGCTCTCCATGGTCGCTAACGAGGCCGTCTCTATCCGCGGTATCACCTCCGCCTACTGCATCGGGCGGACCGGGCCGCACGACGTAAGGATCAGCGCCCGGAGCGACGGGTCGGTCAACTGCCAGCTGCTGATGGAGAAGCTCGGCGGCGGAGGCCATCTCCAGATGGCTGCGGCCGCGTTCAAGGACGTCTCCGTGGACGACGTGAAGAACAAGCTGATGCAGGCATTGAAGGACTATCTCGACGACGCGAGGAACGTCTCCGCCGCCTAGAACCATAGGAGGTAACGAAAATGAAGGTATTGTTAAAGCAGGAAGTCCGGAAGGTCGGTAAGCGGGGAGACGTCGTCGACGTCAGCGACGGCTACGGCGCGAACTATCTGATTCCCTCCGGCCTTGCCGTCCTCTTCACCGAGTCGGCGAAGAAGGAATACGAGCACGAGCTGGCGTTAGAGAAGGAGAAGGACCTGGCCGACAAGAAGGCTGCCGAGGAGCTCGCTAGCCGTCTTTCCACGCTGGTCCTCGAGTTCGAGGCACCGGCCGGACGCCGGGGCGAGATGATCGGCACGGTCTCCAACAAGGAGATGATCAAGGCCCTGGAGAAGAACTACGGCATCAAGCTGAAGAAGGAGCAGTTCACGGACAAGAACCTTCTGGTGAACGGCTTCGGCAAGACGGAAGTCCCGGTCCTGCTCTATAAGGGGCTCAGCGGGGAAGTGAAGGGGAACCTCGTCGTCGACGTGAAGCTGAAGGAGAAGAAGTAGGACATGGCGGACGAAGAGCAGTTCCAGACCGACCCGAGCGAAGGCGGCATTCTTTCCCTGATTCTGAACGATGCCTCCGGAAACGAGCTTCTGACCCTGACGACGCAGATCACGCCGTCGGATTTCCTCGACTCCCGGAACCGGATCATCTACCAGACGATGCTCGACCTCGGGAAGAAGAACAGCGCCGTCACGATCGAGACGGTCCTTTCGGCGCTCGAGGACAACAAGGAGCTGGAAGACGCCGGCGGGAAGGAGTACCTCCAGTTTTTGAAGGACGACTGCTATTCGCCCTTAGGCTCGAAGGGGTTCGTCTCGACCTTGCTCGACCATTCGCTCCTCAACCAGCTGATCAACAAGATGCAGCAGATTATCGACGACGTGAAGACCAAGCCGATTCCGGACATCTCCGAGTTCATCGGAAAGGCCGAGAGCAGCATCACCAAGATCACCCAGAAGCGCCGGGTCGCCGAGATCAAGGCGCTCGGGGAGGTCGACAAGGATTTGATTGGACAGCTGGTGAGCCAGACGGAGGACTTCCGGCGGAACGGAAGGAAGCCGAACGGCGTCACCGGCATCGAGACGGGCTATGACCAGCTCGACTATCTCACCAAGGGCTGGCACAAGGGGGACATGATCATCCTCGGCGCCCGTCCTTCCGTCGGAAAGACGGCCTTCGCCCTCAACCTTCTCTACAACGTCGCCAAGCGGGGCGTCCCGGTCATCTTCTTCTCCCTCGAGATGACCTCGACCTCGATCGCCATGCGTCTTCTTTCCCTGACCTCCGGCCTTTCCTCCGAGGAGATCAACTCCCTGGAGTTCGAGGATGGAAGCACGAGCGAGCAGGTCATCATCAACGACCACGGGGACCCGAAGAAGGTCCAGCAGGCCAGCCAACTCCGTCAAGGCTTAAGCGAGCTTAACGCCCTTCCTTTCTACATTGACGACAACCCCGGCTCCAAGATGATGGACATCGCAGCGAAGGCGAGGAAGCTGAGGAACCTCATTCCGGACGTCGGCCTCATCGCCATCGACTACCTCGGCCTCATCACCTCGCCCTCGAAGTCCAACAGCGACTCCCGCCAGAACGAGGTCTCCGACATCTCAAGGCAGATCAAGCAGCTAGCCCGGGATTTGCAGGTACCGATCCTCGCCCTTTCCCAGCTCTCCCGGGAGACCGAGAAGCGGACGGACCACAAGCCGCAGATGTCGGACATCCGTGACTCCGGCGCCATCGAGCAGGACGCGGACATGATCCTCTTCCTGTACCGTGAGGACTACTATAAGGGACAGGATGGGAAGGAGAACGCCCCCGCCGTGGACGACTCCAACCCGATCTCCATCGTCGACCTCTCCCTGAAGAAGAACCGGAACGGGCGCGTCGGCGACCTGAAGTTCTCCTTCGACCGGGAGCACTGCTCCTTCAACCTGATGGCCGACCCCAACCAGGTCGGAAGCAACGAACCGTTCTAAGGCCATGCGCTTCGACCTCGTTTCCTCCGGTTCGAAAGGGAATGCGACCCTGGTCTTCTCTTCGGACGCGGTCATCTGCCTCGATTTCGGGATTCCGAAGCGTCGGGTCAAGGAAGCCCTTCTTTCGTATGGAAAGAAGTTGGAGGACGTCCTTGGCTTTTTCATCACCCACGAACACAGCGACCATGCCGGGCATGTCGACGCCCTGCCCAAGGAGAAGGTCTACGCTTCGACCCTGACGCTCCCGAGGATGGAGGGGACCCTTCCTTCGACAAACCTCCTGCGTCCGTTCTCTTCCGTCGCTCTTCCGCCTTTCACGGTGACCGCCCTTCCGGTCTCCCACGACGCCAAGAACCCGGTGGCCTTCCTCGTCTCGGACGGGAAGGAGTCTTTAGCCTACGTCACAGACACCGGCTTCGTCCCGGAGAAGGACTTCCCTTACCTGAGGAACCTCGACTACTACCTCTTCGAGAGCAACCACGACCCGGAGATGCTCTTCCACTCCCGGCGTCCGGACTCCCTGATCCGCCGGATCATCTCCGACAAGGGACACCTCAACAACCAGGACTGCGCGGACTACCTCTCCATCCTCTTCGGCCCGAAGACGAAGGAGGTCGTCCTCTGCCACCTGAGCGAGGAATGCAACACCCCCGAGACGGCCTTAGGGACCTTCGAGCGGGAGATGATGCGGCAGCTCGGCTACGTGCCCGGCTTCAAGGTCACCTGTGCCAGCGAGCGGGAAGAGACGAAGGGAGGAAAGGAATGACCTTCCGCTTCCTTTACTTCGGCAAGCCGAGGGAGGACTACCTGATCCTCGGAATCCGGGAGTACGAGAAACGCCTCTCGAAGTACGGAAAGGTCGTCCTGGAGTCCCTTCCGGAGGAACGGCTGAGCGGACGGCCCTCCGAGGGCGAGATTGCCGCGGCACTAGAGAAGGAGGCGAGGCGTGCTTCCTTGCGCCTAAAGGAAGGGGAGGCGCTTCTCGTCGCCGACGTCCATGCGCCCCTTCTCTCCTCTTCCTCCTTCCAGGACAGGATTGATAGCCTCACCGCCCGGAGGGGGATGCTCGTCTTCCTCTTCGGCTCGAGCTACGGCCTCAGCGACAGCCTGAGGAAGCGGGCGGACTTCCTCTTCTCCTTAAGCCCGCTTACCTTCACCCACTACCAGGCGCTCCTCCTTACCCTCGAGCAGGTCTACCGGACGGAGAAGTCTCTCCACGGGGAGACCTATGACAAGTAGGTTCCGACACCTTCGTTTCGCTCTTGCATTTCCTCTTTCCCGCGGTTATACTTCTTACTTGCTGTTGGGGTATAGTCAAGCGGTAAGACAACAGACTCTGAATCTGCGATGCCTTGGTTCGAATCCAAGTACCCCAGCCAGAAAAACGGGCCCGGCCACGACGGCCGGGCTTTTTCTTCCTTGGCTTCGTTTTTCTGTGCTATCCTTAAAGAAAGCGTCCGGGACGAAGGAGATTCCTCCATGGAAAACCGAAATGCGGCCTATCTGTCCAAAGCCCTCTTCCTCCTTTTAGAGCGGAAGCCCTACGAGGAGATCACCGTGGGGGAACTGCTCCGTAAGGCCGGCGTCAGCCGTCCGACGTTCTACCGGTACTACCGCTCCCTAGACGACATCCTGGAGAAGTCCCTGGAGAGCCTCACGGCCCTTCTTCCGGAGTACTCCTTCTCCCGGAAGGACCTTTTAAGGAACGCCATCGTCCTCGGCCTGAGGTCCCTTCTCGGCATCCGGAACGAGCTCTTCATCCTGGCCCAGAGAGGCCTCTTTCCCCGGCTTTGCCCATATCTCGGGAAGCGGATGAAGGAGTCCTTCTCGACCTTTGTTCCGCCCTTGAGCGAGGAGAAGGTGGACTTCCTCATCGGTGGCCAGTCCCTCCTCCTTCTTAACTGGGCGCGCTCGGGCTTTCAGAAGCCGCTTGAGGAGATGGCGGACCTCCTCTACGACCTCACCTTGAAGGTCCTCTCCTAGGAGCCGTAAGAGCCGGGCTTCTACCGGCTCTTTTTTCTTCCAACTTCTTTTCCTTTCTACCGGTGGACTCAATGCCCTCCCGGTGCCTCCGAAAGGGCGTCTTCTCCTTTGATATAATGGAGAGACGGAAAGAAGAAACACCGATGGATCTTGCAACGAAACTGAATCCGAAGCAGTACGAGGCGGCCTCCAGCGAGGCCCAGTACCTTCGCATCATCGCCGGAGCCGGGACGGGAAAGACGAGGACGCTGACGTACCGGATGGCCTACCTGCTTAGCCTCGGCCAGCTGAAGCCCCGGCAGATGGTCGCCATCACCTTCACCAACAAGGCGGCCAAGGAGATGAAGGAGCGGGTCTTGAACCTGCTTGCGACCGAACCCGGGATGGAAAGCCTCCACGGGGAGCCTTTCGTCTCGACGTTCCACGGCTTCTGCAGCCGCTTCCTCCACCAGGAGATTGAGAACCTCCACGAGGGGTTCACGAAGAACTTCACGATCGCGGACGAGGACGACCAGAACAAGATCTTCAAGCAGATCTTCCTGAAGATGCCCTTAGGAGCGAGCAAGGACTATACGGGCAAGGTCGTCGGCAAGATCAATGCCTTGAAGGAAGACGGCATCTTTCCTTCCCAGGTGACGCCCAGCATGGTTCCGCTCGGGTCTCTCTACACCTATGCGGACCTCGTGAATGTCTACACCCAGTACCAGGACTATATGCGGCAGCAGAACCTCCTCGACTTCAGCGACCTTCTCCTCTTCACGATGCGGATCATGAAGGAGAACGAGGCCGTCCGGAAGGTCTGGCAGAACCGGTTTAGGATCTTCTTCGTGGACGAGTTCCAGGACACCAACCTCGTCCAGTACGAGCTGGTGAAGCTTTTCCTGAAGCCGAACGACCCCGGAACCCTCGACGGAACCTACCTCACCGTCGTCGGCGATCCGGACCAGACGATCTACACCTGGCGGGGCGCCAAGAGCGAGATCCTCCAGGACCGCCTCCCAAGGGACTTTCCGACCCTCAAGACCGTGGTCCTGGACGACAACTACCGTTCCACCCAGTCCATCCTCGACGTCGCTAACGCCGTCATTGACCATAACCGGGGACGGATGAAGAAGGACCTGAAGGCCGCCTCGAAGGAGACCGGCATGCCGGTCCGCTTCACCTTCTACGGGAACGCGGACAGCGAGGCGAGGGACATCTGCTCCAAGATCCAGTCCGACGTCCGGGCGGGGAAGTTCCACTACGCGGACTTCGCCCTCATCTACCGGGCGAACTTCCTTTCCTCGACCTTGGAGCGTCAGCTCTCCCTCTATCGGATCCCGTACCGCATCTACGGCGGCGTGAAGTTCTACCAGCGTGCGGAGATCAAGGACGCCCTCTCCTACCTGAGGATCCTCGTCAATCCGGACGACGTCTCCTTCCTGAGGGTGCTCCAGGCCCCCAGCAAGGGAATCGGTCCGAAGACCGTCGAGCGGATGCAGCTACTCGAGTCCCAGCTCGGGGAGGAGACCAACCTCTTCAAGGTCGCCCGGACGAACGACGCCCGCCTCGGCTTCAACCGGGGGACACAGGCTGCTTTGGCTAGCTTCTATCAGGCCTATGACCGGATGGAGGAAGTCTATCTCCATCACCACGACAACGACGAGCTGCTCTCCGGGATCACGGAGTACTTCGAGCGGACCGGATTCCGGGACTACGTCAAGAACGAGGACAAGAAGAGCGCCGAGCGGCTGAGCTACACGGAGCAGACCTCGACCAGCAAGGCCGACAACGTCAACGCCTTCCTCCGTCAGCTGACGGAGGCTCTGTCCTCCGACATCCCGGACGATGAAGGGAACCTGAGGCCTTCCACTCTGGAGGACTTCCTCATGGATGTCTCCCTGGAGAGCGCCCAGGACGAGATTCAGAACGGGGACCAGGTCTCCCTGATGACCGGACATGTCTCGAAGGGGCTGGAGTTCCCGGTCGTCTTCGTCACCGGCGTCAACGACACGCTCTTCCCCTCATACCATGCCGAGATGGGCGAGCCCGGCGCCTCGATCGACGAGGAACGCCGCCTCTTCTACGTCGCCCTGACCCGGGCGAAGAAGGAGCTCTTCGTCTCGAGCTTCGGCGGACCGAACTTCCGGACCGGACAGCCCTATAAGCCGAGCCGCTTCGTCCGGGAGATGGGCTTAAAGGAGGCGAACGAAGCCGAGAGGAAGGGACCGGAGCGTCCGGACTACTACGCGAGCTACGGCTCGCACCGTCCGGCTGGATCCCTCTTCGGCGGGACGAGCCTTTCCGACATCCAGAAGGCGCTGGCCCGGGGACAGAAGCCGAAGTCGAGCGAGACTTACCAGGTGGGGGACTACGTCCTTCACACGTCGTTCGGGAAGGGGAAGGTCAGCGAGGTGCTTCCTGACGGGAAGATCCTCGTCGACTTCCCGGAGCCTTACGGCCGGAAGAAGCTGATTGTCGGCTTCAAGGCGTTTCGGAAGCTGAATCCAGGGGAGGAATAGAACCATGGCAGAGAACGATCCGGACAAGGTCCGTGTCCAGGAGCTGACCAAGCTCCTCAACCAGTACAACTACGAGTACTACGTCAAGGACGCGCCGAGCGTCAGCGACGCCGAGTACGACCGTCTGATGGAGGAGCTGCAGCTCCTCGAGCGGAAGCGGCCCGACCTGAAGGACCGCCTCTCGCCGACCAACCGGGTCGGCGGCGGCCTTCTTTCCGGCTTCCCGAAGGTCCACCACAAGAAGTACATGCTCTCCATTGCGGACGTCTTCAACGAGGACGAGCTCTACAGCTTTGACGAGGCCGTGAGGAAGGCGACGGGACTGGAGAAGGTCGAGTACATGTGCGAGGTCAAGATCGACGGCCTTGCCTGCTCGATCCTCTACGAGAACGGCGACTTCTCCATCGCCTCCACCCGGGGCGACGGCAGCGTCGGGGAGGACGTCAGCCACAACGTCATGACGATCCCGCAGATTCCGCTCCATATCGAGGAGAAGCGAGAGCTGGAGGTGCGGGGCGAGGTCTACATGCCGAAGGCCTCCTTGAAGGCCTGCAACGAGGACCGGGCGAAGAACGGCGAGCCGCTCTTTGCGAACTGCCGCAATGCGGCGGCCGGCTCTTTAAAGCAGCTCGACCCCTCCGTCACGGCGAGGCGGCATCTCGCCGCCTTCTGGTACTACGTGCCCGACGCCCTTGCCTTAGGCTTCCGCTATCATAGTGACGCCCTGAACTACCTCTCGAAGCTCGGCTTCGTCACCAATCCCGAGCGGCGCCTCGTCCACGGGATCGACGAGGTCATCGCCTACATGCACGAGTACACCAAGAAGCGTCCTTCACTTCCTTACGACATCGACGGCCTCGTCATCAAGGTCAACGACATGTCCCTCTACGACGAGATCGGCTACACGATGAAGGTCCCCAAGTGGGAGATCGCCTACAAGTTCCCGCCGGAGGAGCAGGAGACCGTCCTGACTGACATCGAGATCAGCGTCGGAAGGACCGGCCGGGTCACCCCGACGGCGGTCCTCGAGCCCGTCCGGGTCGCCGGCTCCCTCATCTCCCGGGCGACGCTCAACAACGAGGACTTCATCCGGCAGAAGGACATACGGATCGGGGACACGGTCTCGCTGCACAAGGCCGGGGACGTCATCCCGGAGGTCGAGAAGGTCATCCTTTCGAAGCGTCCGGTGTCGAGCGTTCCTTACTGCTTCCCGGACGAGTGCCCGTACTGCCACCATCCGCTTTCGAAGGTGCAGGGACAGACCTACTGTCTCAACCCTTCCTGCCCGTCGAGGAGCATCAACGCCCTCATCTTCTTCGCCAGCAAGCAGGGGATGGACATCAACGGCTTCGGCGACGAGACGGTCGAGCTTCTCTTTAACGAAGGGCTTTTACGTCGGATTCCGGACTTCTATTGCCTCAAGGACCAGGCGGACCGCCTGATGCTCCTCGACGGCATCGGGCAAAAGACCTGCAAGAGCCTTCTTGCCGGCATCGAGGAGTCGAAGAAGCGGGACCTCTGGCAGCTGCTCTGTGCCCTGAACATCGGCCTCGTCGGAAAGAAGACGGCCCAGGTTCTGGCCGACCACTACGGGACGCTCGACGCCCTCAAGGCGAGCTCGAAGGAGGAGCTCTCCTCCCTCAGCGACGTCGGGGAGGAGACCTCCTCGAGGATTCTCTCCTTCTTCGCCGACCCGAAGAACGTCGCCGTGATCGAGGACCTGAGGAAGGACGGGGTCAACTTCACCAACCTCCATCCCAAGATTGAGGCGAAGGAGAACTTCTTCAAGGGTAAGAAGTTCGTCCTGACCGGGACCTTGAGCGTTAGCCGCGACGAGATGACCAAGCGCCTAGAGGCCCTGGGCGCCAAGAGCGCCTCGAGCGTCTCGCCGAAGACGGACTTCGTCCTCGTCGGAACGGACCCCGGAAGCAAGCTACGGAAGGCTCAGGCCCTAGGGGTGAAGATCTACGACGAAGCGGGCATCACGCCGCTTCTTGTCGAGGCGGAAGCAGTCCAGAACGGCGAGAAGTGATACACTTAATTTCTGTCGGTTCCTTTCGGGAAGGGAGAATGCAATGATCAAAGTCACGAAGGACGTGATCGACTCCTGCGCGAAGAGCCTGATGTTCGAGCTCTCCGAAGGCCAGGACGAGATTATCTACGAAGAGTTCGGTACGGTTCTGGCCCAGATCGACTTCCTCAAGTCGATCCCGGGCGTCGATCAGGAGGATCCGATGACCTTCCCGTACTCGGAACATCAGACGGCCTTGCGGGAAGACAAGCCGTCGAAGCCGCTGTCCAGCAAGGACGCCCTGAAGAACAGCCCGACGAAGATCGGCAACCAGGTCAAGCTTCCGAAAGTGGTAGGTAACGCAAATGACGAAGTGGATGAATAAAGAGATTGGCGAGCTCCATGAGGCGCTCGTCCGCAAGGAAGTGACGCCGCTCGAGCTGGTCGAGGACTGCATCGCCGGGATCGGCGAGGACCGGGTCAACGCCTTCGAGGCGAAGGCCTTTGACGAGGCCCGGAAGCAGGCGAGCCGGATCACCGAAGTGAAGGAGGACGAGTTCCTTAAGGGAATCCCGTACCTCGCCAAGGACAACTATTCGACCAAGGGAATCGAGACCACGGCCTCTAGCCGCATCCTGGAAGGCTACGTTCCGCTCTATGACGCGACGGTCATCAGCAAGCTCCGCCGGGCCGGGATGATCCTCGTCGCCAAGACGACGATGGACGAGTTAGCGATGGGCGGTACCGGGACGACCGGACACCTCGGACCGACCCTCAACCCGTACGACCCTAGCCGCATCGTCGGCGGCTCCTCCTGCGGAAGCGCCGCCGCCTTAGCCGAGGGCATCGCCCCGCTAGCCTTAGGCTCGGACACCGGCGACAGCGTCCGTAAGCCGGCCAGCCATGCCGGTCTCTGCGGCTATAAGGCGACCTGGGGACGGATCTCCCGCTACGGGCTTTTCCCCTTCGCCTGCTCGCTGGACGCCGTGGGCTTCTTTACCCGGGACGTCCTCGACGCCTCCTATGTCCTTAGCGCCCTCTCCGGCCACGACCACAACGACATGTCTTCCTCCTACCGCCGGAAGGAGAAGTACGAGAACTACGTCCTCGGGCATAAGACCCTGCCCCGGGTCGGCTACTTCAAGGCGGTGATGGACGCGATCAGCGACCCCGTCATCAAGGCGGCCTACGTCGGCCTTTTGGAGAAGCTGAGGAAGAACGGCCACGAGATCGTCTCCTACGACTATCCGGTCGACCTCCTCGACGCCCTCTATCCGACCTACATGCTCATCAGCTGTGCCGAGGCGACCAGCAACGACGCCAACCTCGACGGCATCAAGTTCGGCCCCGCCGCCAAGCACGACCCGAAGACCTGGGAGGAGTACATGACCCAGTGCCGGACGGACGGCTTCAGCGACCTCATCAAGCGCCGGTTCGTCATCGGCTCCTTCTCCTTGCTCAGCCAGAACCAGGAGGAGATGTTCTGCCGTGCCCAGAAGGCCCGCCGCCGCATCGTCCGGGAGCTTAACCGCTTCTTCGACTCCGTCGACTACCTCGTCGTCCCGGCGGCCTACTCGATTCCGAAGAAGGTCTCCGAGCTGGAGACCCGGTGGTCGACCAAGCCGGACTTTTTGGACAACATCCTGACGCTCGGGAACTTCGGCGGCAACCCGTCCCTTACCGTCCCTCTTACCTTCGAGAACGGGCTTCCGATCGGCGTCAACGTCACCGGCCGCGTCTTTGAGGACGGCTACGTGATGGGGTTAGGAAGCGAGATCGAGTCCCTGACGGGGCTCAAGGACCTCGTCGCGAAGGAGGCTAGGTAGCGCAATGGAATACGTACCGACCATCGGCGTGGAGATCCACGTCCAGCTGAAGACGAAGTCGAAGATGTTCTCCAGCGCCCCCGTCACCTTCGGAAAGGACCCGAACAGCGAGACGATGCCGCTCGACTTAGCCTTCCCGGGGACGATGCCGGTCGTCAACAAGGAGGCCGTCGCCTTCGGCATCAAGGTCTGCACGGCCTTACACATGAAGGTCGCCAGGACCCTCCGCTTCGACCGGAAGAACTACTTCTATCCGGACCTGACCAAGGGCTACCAGATTACTCAGCAGTTCGACCCGATCGGGCGGGACGGCTATGTCGAGGTCGTCCTGGAGAGCGGGGAGACGAGGAAGATCCACATCGAGCAGGCGCACCTCGAGGAGGATACGGCCAAGCAGCTTCACCTCGCCGACATCTCCTTCCTGAACTACAACCGGGCGGGCGTGCCGCTTCTCGAGATCGTCTCCCTTCCGGACATGCACTCCGGCGAGGAGGCGATGAAGTACGTCGAGGCGATCCGGGAAATCGTCACCTACCTCGGCGTGAGCGACGGGAAGATGGAGGACGGCTCGATGCGCTGCGACGTCAACGTCTCGATCGCCCCGAAGGGGAGCGACAAGCTCGGGACGAAGGCGGAGTGCAAGAACCTCAACACGATCCAGAACATCCGTCTTGCCGTGGACTACGAGGTCAAGCGCCAGGCGGCGCTTCTCGACGCCGGCGAGAAGGTCGAGCAGGAGACGAGGCGGTACGACGAAGGAAAGAAGATGACCGTCCTCATGCGGAAGAAGACCAACGCCATCGACTACAAGTACTTCCGGGAGCCGAACATCGTCCCGATCGACCTCGACGAGGGTTTCGTCTACGATGCCGTCCACTCGATGAACAAGCTGCCGAACGCCTACCGCGAGGAGCTGAAGAAGGCGGGACTGAGCGACTACGAGGTCGAGGGGCTCTTGCGGGACCAGAAGGACGTCCTCTACTTCGAGGACTGCCGGAAGCTCGGGCTGAAGAACCCGACCACGCTCTGGAACCTGCTGATGGTCGATCTGAAGGCCTGGTGCCACAAGGAGGAGAAGGAGCTTTCCTCGCTTCCCTTCCCGAAGGAGTACCTGGTCGCGCTCTCGAACCTTCTTTCCGACGGGAAGATCAACACCAAGCAGGGGAAGGACGTCCTCGCCGAGATGCTTTCCAGCGGGGCAAACCCGACCGAGGTCGTCGTCCGGAAGGGGCTCTCCCAGGTGAGCGACAAGGGTGCGATCGAGACCCTCGTCGACGAGGTCCTCTCGAAGAATGCCCAGGCTGTCACGGACTGGCAGAACGGCCACGACCATGCGCTCGGCTTCCTCGTCGGGCAGGTCATGAAGCTCTCGAAGGGGAAGGCGAATCCCTCCCTCGCCAAGGAAACCATCCTGTCGAAGATCGGTCCTTGCGGAGCCAAGAAGTAACGCGTGAAAAGCCGGGGGGGGGGGCACCCCGGCTTTTTGCGTTCTCGTACAGGGTAGCGACTAAAAGATGTTCTATATAGA
>Ga0256406_1002174_pt1 | contig 28728 bp, 25 predicted proteins | sample RumenRJG_03DNA_FD_185986 | JGI IMG/M metagenome (GOLD analysis project Ga0256406, IMG submission 185986) | Bovine rumen microbial communities from Lethbridge, Alberta, Canada - RJG_03 | ecosystem: Host-associated > Mammals > Digestive system > Stomach > Rumen | place: Canada: Alberta | collected... | reverse complement strand
TCGGTGTTGCTATTGTGATTCTTTCGCCGGTTATTTTGAAAAAAATTCATCAAGAAATTAAGAACGAAAAAGAAGCTAAAAAAGACAACGGATCGAAGCGTCATTCTGAGCGCAACGAAGAAGAGTCTCTTTGACCACTTGGCAACTTGTTGCCTTAGTGGGCATGATCCCCGAATGGGGAGAAGGATCTATAATGAACTATATCGTTGAAGAAAAACATGCGGGTGAACGCATCGACAAGTTCCTTGTCGGTGTCATGGATAACGTGTCCCGCACGGATGTTCAGAAACTGATTGCCGCAGGAGAAGTCAAGGTGGGTGGTGTTGCTACCCCCAAGAATTTCCGTGTCGAAGCCGGCATGGTGGTGGTGGTGGACAAGGTTCCTGAAAAAGAAGCTAGCACGCTGGAACCTGAAAATATCCCGCTCGACATCGTTTACGAAGACGACGATATCGTGGTCTTGAACAAGCCTCGCAACTTGGTGGTGCACCCGGGTAACGGTGTGCAGAACGGTACGCTTGCCGCAGGCCTTCTGTATCACTTCAAGGAAAATTTGTCTGCAGTCAACGGTCCGTTACGCCCGGGCATTGTCCATCGACTGGACAAGGATACACCAGGGCTTATGGTGGTGGCGAAGAATGATGCTGCCCATAGGCATTTGGCCCATCAGCTGGAAACTCGCACGCTGCACCGTACCTATAATGCCCTGGTGTGGGGGCATCCCCGCGACTTGGAAGGAACTATCGATGCCCCCATCGGGCGTAACCCCAAGAATCGCCTGAAGATGGCTGTCGTCAAGGACGGCAAGCCCAGCCGCACCCACTTTGTAGCTAAAAAGTTTTTTGCTTTTGCAACGCTTTTGGAATTGCAGCTGGAATCGGGACGTACGCACCAGATTCGCGTCCACAGCCGCTACATGGGTCACCCGGTAGTGGGCGATCCGCTGTACGATGGCCGCGACGGATGCTTGAACCGCGTTTCCCCCTTGATGAAGGATATCGCTGCGAAGGTGTTGGAAATTGCACCGGCACAGCTTTTGCAGGCTGTAAAAATTGAATTGATTCATCCGACCACGGGCAAAAAGATGAAATTCAAGGTGCCTCTCGAAAAACCTTTCGAACAAGTTCTTAAGTTGCTTAAAAAGGAATGCCCGGCGGACGCTCCTGTATACGACGCGGAAGATGAAGGCTTCCGCGATTTCGATCCGGAAATGCGCTATTTCGAAGAAGAGGAAGAATTTGTCGACGAAGAACCGTTGGCCCTCTTCCCCGAAGAAGTAGCACCTTACAAGGAACGTAAAACACGTGCCCAGCGCTTTGCCGAACGTGCCGCCAATGCGGCTAATCGTAAGGCTAAGGCCGCAGAACGTAAGCGTATCAAGCAAGAAAAGGCTGCCCGCAAGCGTGGTATTGCTCCTGAAGACTTCGTTCAGCCGGGTTATGAACCTACAATCGATCCGGATCTGCTTTAAGTAAATTCGACTAAAGATTAAAAAAGGCTCCCGGGGAGCCTTTTTTAGTTTATATAGATTTTAACTATCGCAACGGGTATTCTTTGAATTCCCTGACGCCGAATTCCTGACGTAGGTAATCCCAGCGAACCAGACGGTTCTTCCAGTAATATTTGCGGTACAGGCGGCGTGCTACACGGCTTGTTAATTCGTACGGAATTGTATGGTGGTCGTCTGCTACACTTTCCATGGAAATGCGGAAGTCCAGTTCGCCATTCACGACATCGACTGTTTCGCCGACTTGCACGTCAGGAATGTGGCTTACGTCTACCATGGTGGCGTCCATACACACGCGGCCAAGAATCGGGCAGAGCTGTCCGCGAATGAATACGAAACCCTTGTTGTATTCTCCGCGCAGATAACCGTCGCCGTAACCGATGGCGATGGTGGCAATGCGGGTGGGCTGTTGTGCCATCCAGTAGCCGCCGTAGCTCACGGTTTCGCCGGGCTTTACATCGTGGATGTGGCGGATAGTGGACTTGATTCTCATGACGGGTTTGATCGGCCAGGGGGACGGAGTTGCACCCATGCAGTTGTAGCCGTAAAGGGCAAGGCCCGGGCGCACCATGTCAAAGTGGCTTTCGGGGTGGGTGAGTGTGCCTGCTGAGCTGGAACAGTGGCAGATTTCGGGACGGAGTCCTTCGGCTTCCAATACGTCGACCAGGCGTGTAAAACGTTGGATCTGAATTTCGGTTTTCGGGTTCCCCGGCATATCCGCGGTGGCCAGGTGTGTGAACATGCCTTCGAAGTGCAGGTTCTTGAGGCTGAGGGCTGCGCGGATGTTGTTAAAGTCTTCGGCGTCAAAACCGTAGCGGTTCATGCCGGTGTCGATGGCCAGGTGGGCCTTGCAGGTTGTTCCCGTGTCGCGCAGGAACTGGTCGAATGCCATGGCTGTGCGAATATCCGTAATGGCTGCCGTGAGCTGGAATTCTACGAAATAGGCGAAATCGGCCGGAGTGCAGGGGCCAAGCACCAGAATGGGCAGGTCCATGCCGTACTGGCGAAGCAGCATGCCTTCGCTAATGTGGGCAACGCCCAGGTAGTCGGCACCGCCGAACTTGGCGGCAAAGGAGCAGGCGAGGCTTCCGTGACCGTAAGAATCTGCCTTCACGGGCAAAAGAATCTTCGTGTTGGCCGGAATTTGGCTGCGGATAAATTGAATGTTGTTGCAGAGTGCGTCTAAGTTGATTTCAATCCAGTTCGGGCGCGCAATTTTATTTAAATCGGGAGGAGTCGCTAAAAGTTTCATGATGCAGGAAATATAGGTAACTCTATTTGATTTGGTTACATGTTTGTAAGAAAATTGTCCTTTTTAGAGCCGTTCTTATTCCAAGGTGGAATAAATCAAATTGAAATGTTTTTTGTAAATCCGTTCGTTGTGTATGGAATCTGAAATTGCCTGCAATCCTAGTAACGACGTGGGGTTTATTATTTTGTATGAATTTACAATTGTGTCGATGAAAATTTGTTTACCGATTCCGGTGAAACCTTTTGTTTTTTTGTTTGTAGTTTTCTGATATAGAAAGAAATTTCATGTTCTAAATCCGAGTAAAGGAACGGGTATAGAATGAATAACAAACAAATTAATTCCTTTGTTCTGTCGTTCTGATTCCTAGACATCTTTGATTCTGTGTAATGGGCTTGCTTTTAAAGTCCTGTTCCGGAGTCTACCTTAAGGCAAGTACAAGGCCCCCGTCAAAAGGGGAGTGTCCCTGCCTATACCCTAAAACAACATCCATCTAAACCCTGACAAAGGGAGGATAAAATCATGACAGCAGTAATCCAAACACCGGAATCGTTCATCGCTTCCTTGTTGCCGGATTCCGACAAAAAGATGGTGCGCATTGCAGGCGTATCACTTTTGGTCGCGATTCTCTTGTGCTTCTGGGCGGCGGCGTACGAGGTGGTTATTAACGATTCCATATTTGTGGATACGCCAACCACCGAAATAACGGCAACCATGAACATCATTGACAAAAAGGAGGAAAAAAAGCCCGACAAGAAACCTGAACGAAAACCACAAAATATCCAAAGCAAAAGGCCTGGCACTGGTGGGAAACCCGTAGGGCAAGGTAAACCTCGAGCCCCTCTCAACCGTGGCGTTATTCATGCGCTAGAAGCTCAAACTGCAAATGCTTCGGCCGCCGCTTATGACTTGATTAAGCAAAGCTTTGCCAAGGATATCGACAAGGTCCTCAAGAATACGAATGGTTTGCAGGTCACTGGTAAAACAAAAATTGGCGAAGTCCGTGGAAAAGTTTCAGACGGTTTTAACCAAGGAATGTTTGCCGGTGGCAGTGGCGGTATCGGCGACGATATCTCCAACTTGATTGGAGGATCAGCAGGTGCCATTTCGACCAAGTCAATGGGAAATGCAAGGGCTCCCAAGGAAAATGAAATTGAATGGGGCTCTGGGACTGCATCCCGCTCTGCAACCGATATCATGAAGGTCGTGCGTCAAAGAACTCCGGGACTACGGCATGTGTACAATAAATACCTCAAAAAAATGCCGGGGTTCCAGGGAAAGGTGACGCTCAAGTTCACAATTGCTCCGGGTGGAGAAATCATTAGCATCGCATTGGCGTCTTCCACAACGGGCTACAGCGAATTCGACAACGAAATCAAGAATACAGTCGGTCGCTGGAAGTTTAGCAAGGTGAAATCGGGCAATACCACAGTGACAATCCCGTTTACCTTTACGGAATAACCAAATAGAGTGGTTTTTAATCAAATAGATTTTTAAATTTAAGCCGGTAGATTTATCTGCCGGCTTTCTACATCTATAAGGTACAGAAAATGACTGATCCTCGCATTACCAAATTAGCTGAAAATTTGATCAATAATGCCATTGCCCTCAAGGCTGGCGAAAACATTCTTATCGAAACGACTGACACTCCCGACGAAGTTACGACAGAACTGGTGAAGGCTGTCGCCAAAGTGGGTGGTAACGCTTTCGTGCACAACTACCGCGGCCGCGTCCGCCGCGAAATGATCAAGTCTGCTTCTGTGGAACAGATGAAATTGCAGGCGGATCTCGCCATGGCCGAAATGCAGAAGATGCAGGCCTATATCGCCATTCGCGGTGCCGACAATGCTCTCGAAAATTGCGACATCGATGGTCGCCAGATGATGAATTACCGCAAAATTACGGAGCCCGTGCTGAATTACCGTGTCGATAAGACTCGCTGGTGCGTGCTCCGCTGGCCGAACCCCTCCATGGCGCAGGGGGCCAAGATGAGTTCCGAAGCTTTTGAAGACTTCTACTTTGAAGCCTGCCTTGCCGACTACCCGAAGATGGCAAAGGCTGCACAGAACCTGGTGGACCTCATGAACCGTACGGACAAGGTTCGCCTTGTGGCAAACGGTACCGATCTGACCTTCAGCATCAAGGACATTCCGGCCATTCCGTGCTGCGGCAACATGAACATCCCCGATGGCGAAGTTTATACTGCACCGGTGCGCAACAGCGTAAACGGCGTGATTCATTACAATACGCCGACTCTTTACGATGGCAAGTACTTCAGCAATATCCGCCTGGAATTCAAGGATGGCAAGATCGTGAACGCCACTTGCGAATCCGGAGACAACGTGGCTTTGAATGCCCTCTTCGATACCGACGAAGGTGGCCGTTACGTGGGTGAGTTTGCTATCGGCTTCAACCCGTTCGTGAACGCCCCCATGTGCGATATCCTGTTCGACGAAAAGATTGCAGGCTCTATCCACTTTACACCGGGCCGTTGCTACGAAGAAGCCCCGAACGGCAACATCAGCGCCATTCACTGGGATCTGGTGCTTATCATGCGCCCGGAATACGGTGGCGGCGAAATCTGGTTCGACGACAAGCTTATCCGTAAAGACGGCATCTTCGTTGTCGACGAACTTAAGTGCCTGAACCCGGATCAACTCGGAAAATAGTGGTGAGCTTTGAGCTCGGGGCTTTGCTCCTTTGAGCTGTGAGCTTTATAAATGAAAAACGCCTCCGCAAGGAGGCGTTTTCTATGCATCAATGGTGCAAATTACATCTTGAGGAGAATTTGTACTCCTACGGAGTACAATGCTCTGCGGCTCGGTCATAGGCAAGCGAGCTTGCCTGCGACTCTCGCCTTAGGAGCATTTGGTCGCCTACGGCGCCCGGTGCTCGGCGGCTCGGTCATGCCCGTGCAAGCACGGTCGCGACACTCGCCTTAGGAGCATTTCACCGATCTTACATCTTCAGTAAGATTTCTCCGATTTGGACGGCGTTGAGAGCAGCGCCCTTGCGGATCTGGTCACCGGTGAGCCACAGCGTGTTGCTGTTTTCATCGGCGAGGTCCTTACGGATACGGCCCACGAAGATGTTGTCCTTGCCGGCGCTTTCAAGCGGCATCGGGTACACATAGTTCTGCGGATCGTCCTTGAGGGTCACGCCCGGAGCGTTCTTGAGAGCGTTGCGGATTTCTTCGACAGAAACCGGACGTTCGGTTTCGAACCACACGGATTCGGAGTGAGAACGGAGAGAGCTCACGCGCACGCAGGTGGCGCTCGTACGAACGTCAGAGTGCATGATCTTGCGAGTTTCGTTGAACATCTTCATTTCTTCCTTCGTGTAGTCGTTTTCCGTCATCTTGTCGATCTGCGGAATCACGTTGTAGGCGAGCTGGAAGGGGAACTTGTTGATGTGGGTGGTGGAACCAGTTTCAAGGATGTCCTTGTACTGCTGCTTGAGTTCTTCCATGGCCACGGCACCTGCACCGCTAGCGCTCTGGTAAGAAGAAATGTGAATCTTCTTGATGTGAGAAATCTTTTCGATCGGGTTGAGCACCACAACCATCATGATGGTCGTGCAGTTCGGGTTGGCGATAATGCCCTTGTGGAGCTTGATGTCTTCCGGGTTCACTTCCGGAACGACCAGCGGAACGTTCGGGTCCATACGGAAGAAGCTGGTGTTGTCCACAACCACGGCACCGTTTTCGACGGCGATGGGGGCAAATTCCTGAGAAATGGCGGCACCAGCGGAGCTGAGCACCAGGTCAACGCCCTTGAAAGAATCCTTGTTCAGAACTTCGCACTTGAGGGTTTCGCCCTTGAACTTGAATTCCTTACCGGCACTGCGTTCAGAAGCGAGGAGCTTCAGGCTCTGCAGCGGGAAATTGCGCTCTTCGAGGATGGAGAGGATTTCTTGGCCTACGGCGCCAGTTGCGCCCATAATGGCTACGTTGCGAATCATAATTAACCTTTATTGTTCGGTTGGTTGTTGATTGTTTGATTGTAAAGCTTCTGTGGCGTTCCAGAATCGTCTCAGGTAGATTTTCATCTGGCCGATTTGGTCTCTGGACTGCTTGTATTGGATTAGCTGCTGTTCCGGGTTCTCCTGGAGCGTGTAGCTGTAGAGTGCGTATGCGGCAAGTCGCACGCATTCGCTGGCCTGGATCAATTCCTTATGTGCGTCGCTGGATTCGTGGGGGTGGAAAAGCCCGAGAACCTTCTTGTTCAAGGCGACGGCATTGTTGTTGATGGCCAGAGCCTGGTTGCTGCGAGTTTCTCGCTCTGATTCCGAAATGTTCGACGGCAATGTGCCGAAAGCTTCCATGGCCTTGGTGATATCGTGCATACGCTTGATGACAGTTTCTGCATCGACCAGGTAACTTTCGAGTCTGCTCAAATCCTTGTCGTCGTTGCTGGATCTGCTTGCCTGACCGCCGGTACGCACCCTATGGTGAGCTACGGAATTGGGATTGGGCAGAATCTTTCCGCCTTCACCGTTCTCGAACGAGGCAATGTAATCCTGGTACTTGGTGTTCATCGCGGCGATTTGGTCGGCGGAGTAGTCCGAGGTCGGAATGAACGTTGGACGGTCCCAGTAAGCAATGCCCATGAAGGCTGACAGCATAAAGAAGGCGAAGAAAATGTTTCCTGCCTTGGCTGCCCGGTCGTCAAAACGGACAAAGCAAATGATGGCGAAGAAGAACAAGCTTGCGAAGGAAAGTAACAGGCCGCCGTCGCAGTTGTAGGCGATGAATGAGTTCTTCATGAAGAAGAAAATGCAATCCATTGCTACAATCAGGAACGACAAGAATGCTCCCAAAAATTTCTGGGAGCGGGTGTCCGCAGATGCAGACATGAGAATAGCTGTAAATGTGATGCCCAGGGGGAGCACCATCATCAATGCGATATCTGCGATTTGCTGATTCATTTTTTAGAAAGGCAGGTCATCGTCGCCGCCTTCCGGTGCCGGAGCATCGTAAGCGGGGGCGCTAGCCTGGCTAAAGTTGTTGGACTGGCTGTAGGAGTTGCCTCCCTGGAAGTTGCCGCCGTTCTGGCCGCGGGGAGTCAAAAGCTGGAAGGTGTCCAGGTTGACTTCGGTGCTGTAGCGCTTCTGACCGGTCGTCTGGTCGGTCCAGCTGCGGTTGGTGAGCGAACCTTCGACATAAAGGGTCATGCCCTTGTGCACGCCGAGGGTTTCCATCGTGTCGGCGATTTTGCCCCAACCCACGATATTGTGCCAGTCGGTCTGTTCCTTCTGTTCACCATTGTTGTCACGATAACGACGGCTGGTGGCCAAGGAGAACGATACGCGTTTGCGACCTGCTGCGCTTGCGCTAATGACGGGGTCCTTGCCGATATTGCCGATAAGCATCACTTTATTCAAATATGCCATAATACATCCTATTTTTTTTTGTTCTGGGCTAAAAATAAAAAAATCCGTCTGTCACTTTGTGCCATTTTAAGAAAAAACGCCCTTTTGAAAACATTCTTTGTCAATTTGGGGGCAAACTAATGCGTTGGCGTGTTTTTATTTATATATTGACTTTAGTTACAAATTCCTAACTCCTAACTCTGAATAAAAGACATGGTTTCTCTCGCTCTTTCTCGTTTTGAAAAAGTTTTCCCCGCAGCCCTCAAGGGTAAGCGCCTCGGCGCAGTTTTACACCCGGCATCGGTTCTCCCGGATTTGCACTACACCCTCGATTTGCTCAAAGAATACGACGGCAAACTTTTTAACCTTTCTGCCCTTTTTGGCCCGCAGCACGGCATCAAGGGGCACACCCAGGACAACATGATCGAATGGGAAGGTTATACCGACCCCGAACTGGGCATTCCCGTTTATAGCCTTTACGGCGAACATCGTGAGCCCACTGCCGAAATGCTTTCCCATGTGGACATGATGCTCGTGGACTTGCAAGATGTGGGTGCCCGCTACTACACGTTCATCTGGACATTGTTCCTTTGTATGAAAGCCTGCGAAAAGGCTGGAATCCCCGTCATTGTGGTGGATCGTCCGAACCCCATCAACTGCGTGGACGAAGAAGGCCCTGTGCTGGATTTGAACTACACGAGTTTCGTGGGGCTCCACAGCATCCGCACGCGTCATGCAAAGACCATTGGCGAACTCGCCGTCCAGTTCAAGGAAGAACGCTTCCCCAAGTGTGAACTCTACGTGCTCGGTATGGAAGGCTACGATAAAAAGATGTGGTACGACCAGACGGGCCTCCCGTGGATTTTGCCGAGCCCCAATATGCCGACTCTCGATACCGCTATCGTTTATCCGGGCATGTGCCTGTTCGAAGCCACTAACGTGAGCGAAGGCCGCGGCACCACGCGTCCCTTCGAAATTTTTGGTGCGCCGTTCATTGATGCTGTCAAGCTTTGCAAGTACATGAACGACCTTAAACTTCCGGGCGTGTATTTCCGCGAAAATTATTTCCAGCCCACATTCCACAAGGGCGCAGGCCAGATTTGTGGCGGGGCGCAGATCCATGTGCTCGACCGTGATAAGTTCCGCAGTTTCGATATGGCGGTAAAGCTGTTGCAGTACATTTTCAACGAATACCCGAAGGATTTCGCCTGGAAACAGCCGCCTTACGAATATGAATTCACAAAATTGCCTATTGACATTCTGCTCGGCAACGGTACGTTCCGGAAAGAGTTTATAGAAAGTGCTATTTAACAACTCAAATTGTCATCCTGAGCGGAGGCGTGAAACGCCGTAGTCGAAGGATCTAGACTCATAACGATTAGATTCTTCGACTCCACTACGTTTCGCTCAGAATGACACAATCTTTAACCAAGGAGAAAATATGATTCAGCAAGCAAACGGAAAATTTGAAATGCCCGCGCTTCCGTACGCAGCGGGGGGCTTGGCTCCGGTTCTCAGCCAAGAAACAATTGAGTTTCACTATGGCAAGCACCTGCAGACTTACCTCAACAACTTGAATGCCGCCCTTCCGGGTAGCGCCTTTGAAGGCAAGTCCATCAGCGAAATCGTTACCAAGTCCGAAGGCGGAGTGTTCAATAATGCAGGTCAGTTCCTGAATCACTACATGTATTTCATGCAGTTCAAGGCTCCTTCTGCAGGTAACGTTCCGACCGGTAAAATTGCCGAAGCAATTGCCCGCGATTTCGGTTCCTTTGAAAAGTTCCAGGAAGAATTCCAGGCAAAGGGCGCAGGCCTCTTCGGTTCCGGTTGGGTATGGCTCTCTGCCGATGCTTCGGGCAAGCTCGTCATCTCGCAGGAAGGCAATGCACAGAACCCGCTCACCAAGGGCCTCAAGCCGCTCCTCACCTTCGACGTGTGGGAACATGCCTACTACATTGACTACCGCAATCGCCGTCCGGATTATCTGAAGAGCCTGTGGCAGATTGTGGACTGGAACGTCATCAACAATCGCCTGGGATAATTCCAATACAAGTGTTAATTAAAAACCGCTGGTCATGGGGCCAGCGGTTTTCTTGTAGCTTTTTTAGGGTAATTTGGTTTAGTAACTTACTGCTTGGCGGGAACGAATCCGTCGGTCGTCAAGAGTTCCATGGCTGCCTGGCGGGCGGCAGTGATGCCGGGGCCATTACCCAGGGGCATGGGATTGTTCCAAGATACGGAACCCTTCCATACGGGCTTCTTTTCTTCAATGGAGTACAGAACCAGTTCTTCTTCGAAGCTGTCAAGAGCGGCGTTGTAGAGGTTTACCTTGGTAAAGTTCTGGAGCAGTAAGTAGTCGGCGTTCTGTTCCTTGGCATAATCGACAACCGGACTTTCGCTCAGCGAAAGCGAGCTCTTGTCCTGTACGAAAGCCTTGGCTTCGACTCCGTGAACCTTCAGTGAGTCGGCCACGGTTGTTGCGACCTGGTTTGCGAAATCTGCCACCTGCTTGTGGGATTCGGAAACGACGATCACGGTTTTACCTTGCAGCGGGTGAACCGTATCAAAGTTGGACATTTTCTGGATTGCAGGCGCGCAAGAGCAAAGCAGAAGTGCAGCAATTGCAAGTAAGAATAGTTTTTTCATTATTTCTCCTCTTTTAAGATAGAATTCTCATGGAAGTCCTTGAAAATGCCTTTTACGAGTTCGCTCTGGGCCCAAAGTTCCATACCGGTGGTTTTTAAGATGGCTTTCCAAACGACTTTGCCGGTGTTGCAGTCGTACATGACGGAGGTGTATTCGACTTCGCTGGATCCGCCTACGACCATGCCCGTAGCGGCATCGTACTGTGTGGTTTCGGATTTACCCGTGACTGCGGTCTGCAGCAGGTAAGAATCGCGGCATTCTTCCATGAGTGCCTTGGGACTAACCGGTTCCAAAGCTAGGGCTTCGTTTTTTCGGTATTCAATTTCCAGCTTGTTCTTTTCGCCGTAAGATTTCCAAATGGAATCAAGCTTGGTGGTATAGCCGGTGTATGCCTTCTGGTCGTCGACAAGAACCCAAAGTTTTTTACCATTGATGTCGAGGCCGGGAACGGAGTTTCGTTCAATTTGTGTTCCTGCGCATCCAGCGAGGAATGCGGCTAGGGCAAAAATTAAAAGAGTGGATAGGGATGAAAGCCTTTTCTGGTGCTTTCCAATAGACATTGTTGTTCTCCTTTCTAGACTCAAAAGAGTCAATATAAACACTCGATGGTAATATATATAAAGAAAACTACAATGTCTATCTTTTGTATTAGAAAATTTGGATAAAATGTTAAATAGACGCGTGTGCGTTTATCTTTTTTTACGTATCCTTTATACAGCGGACTGACGAAGCTCCCCATTTGGCATTTGATACTAAAGTCCACCATCATTTTCCATTACAAATGCTTCATGGTGGATATATTTTTCATTTAAAACGCATAAGTCCCATAAAAAAATGAGTAAAGCGTTTTTATTTGGTTATATTAAAAGGGAATTATTTTTCTGATTTGAGGTGTGGCTATGGACAACGAACTGACGCTTTTGATAGGGAAGGGGGAAAAGATCCTTTATGCCGGCAAGCCGGACAAAAGGTGTTTTATCTTTGAATGCATTTTCAATCCTTTGCTCCCGTTTGCTGCATTGTGGGGCATTTTTGACATGTTCTTTATTGGGGCTGCTTTCTCTTCGGACAAGGCGAACGAGGCTGCCTTCTTTATCATACCATTTATGGCGTTGCATATGATGCCGGTCTGGCTCTACCTTGGCGGGGCTCTGCTCTCGTTTCGGCGGTACCGCAATACGGCCTACATCGTTACGGACAAGGGAATCTACGCGTCCGGTGGTATCTTCGCCAGGACATACAAGTCAAAGCCGTTCGCGGAACTTTCGCACGTGGATTTACACCGCGGGATTTTTGACCAGTGGTTCGGCGTGGGTGATATCATTACGACCTCCGCACAGGCAAATCCCGCGACGCTGAATGGCCGGAGGACTTCTACCAACGCGGGCATTTCCATTGACAGTATCGCCAATTACGCGGAAGTGTACAAGCTCGTGAAACAGCTGCAAGAAGACATCTACACCGACGTGATGTATCCCAATGATTTGCGTCCTTCAGAAAATCACGGGTATAAGTCGAAGTATATGCGCTAAGGCTTGATGGTTATCGGTGTTCCGTCTTTGACGGCGTTGTAGATTTCTTCGATTTCGTCGTTCGTGACGGCGATGCAGCCGGCAGTCCAGTCTTTCCATTTGTGCCAGAATTTAAAGAGGAACGCCGGAACCTTGTTCGGATAGCCGTGGATCATGATGTCGCCGCCGGGCTCGTAGTTGCCTTCTTTCGCGGCCTTGATTTGCTCTGCGTTCGGGTACGAAACCTTCAGCGATAAGTGAAACTTGCTTTTGGGATTGTGCCACTCGATGGTGTAATCGCCTTCGGGGGTTTTGTTGTCGCCGGACTTGACTTTCGCTCCCACAGGATTCTTGCCTAGTGAAATCCTGTATGTCTTGACAACTGTCTCGCCGTTACACAGGTGCATTTGGCGTTTCGCCTTTTCTACGAGGATGTTGTCGATGGGTGAGGGGAGCATGGGTTTGAATCTTTTTACTTAAAGAGGCCAAGGCCAAGCCCGACAAATGCCCTGATGGCGATGACATCGGCGGCATACATATTTACATCGAAACCGAAATTGATTGTCGCGAAAACGGCGTCATGCAGGAGTCCTTTACGAAAGTCCTCCTTTTCGACGGGGGCGTTAACAGTATACTCGTAACGGATTCCCAGGGAATAGAAAAACTGCTTGTGCGTATCGTCCTCTGCCGGGATAGATTCATCCCCGGAACTGCCGCTGTAGTAACATAATTTGACTGTAGGGACAATCTTGTGGTCCGTATTGTCTAAAACCGGATAGCCGTAGAAGAGATACGGGGCCACGCCGCCCGCGGTTTCCCCGCCCTTGTGGTAGATGTCTTCGTAGTGGATGTCGTCCCCTTCATTTTTCCCATAGCCGACACTAAATCCTAAACCGAAGTCCCCTTTGGACGTTGTTGCCTTTACGGAAATATCCCCGCCATAGAACCGGATCTTGTTGAAGGAATCGTCAATAGTCGGCATCGCCATAAAGAAGGAAAGATCAAATGCGAAAAATCGACGTGGTGTATAATACCCTAACTGAGATCTCCCGTATATTCCTAGATGGCATTCCCTTGCAACGGTGTCGAGTTGTCGGTCCATAAGTTGTAGGTATTCCCTTCGCTCTTTTCTAGATAAAGAATCCCGCTGCATCCGGTATGCATTCTGTGTTAGCTTGCTATGCTCCTTAAGGCTCTGACACGACCCATTAAGTAAATCCTCTTGCTGTAGTGAATCCAGTGATTCCTCTGTATGTATTGGCATTGAGTCAACGCTTGTTTCGTATGCAACCGAATCAACGTCGTCATAAGCTATGCGGGGGGAGTCTGCAAAAACTTGCGCAACCAGGATAAATATGATTAGGAAGGTCGCCTTCATGCCGTAAATATAGTTTTCTGCTGTGGAAACTTGTTTTGATTGTTTTGTGGCTTATGTAAAGTTTTACCTCTGCTCATAAAGAGTCCCTATAAGACCTATTTTTGAATATACCTTTATTTATACGGGTTCACAAGCGCTTTTTATGTTGTCACGAACTTAATCAATTCCGTGTAATCTCCTGAATCGGCGGCATGAAGCGCGTCAATATACTTCTTTCGTAAATCCGTAATGTCGTTCAAGCTGGCATTACCCCAGTAGAGCCTCGGTTCGCCAAGTTGCTGCATAAGCAGGTCCGCCATCAGTCGCGAAATTCTACCATTGCCGTTAGGGAACGGGTGGATTAAAACAAGCCTGTGGTGAAGCCGGACGGCTATTTCCAAGTTGGGGAATGTATGGTTCTCCATCCAGAATTTTACATCATCAAACAAAGCCTTCAATTTGACGGGAATTTGGTATGGCGCGACCCCAATGTTTCTTTCCGTCGTTCGGTATTCACCGGCCCATTTCCACACTTGACCGAACATCCGTTTGTGCAATTTCATAAGGAATGTATCGTTCAGAACATCTTGTTGCTTATGAGTTGCGAGCCACATTTCAGCATCCAAAATATTGCGCGTTTCGAATTCGTTGAGTTCGCGCCTAAGTGTTATCCACTTGGGCTTTAACCCTTCGCATTCTTCTGGCGTAAGGGGCGTAGAATTGTCGTCTGATGTAAATATATCGGCCATACCCAAAATATAAATTATGGGCATGTCATAAAATGACAAAATGACGAATGGGGAAAATTTTTACTTATCCCAAATGCGCCTTATGTTCTTGGCTATCATCTCATCGGCCATGTCCGTCAGGATATGCGGATCATCGGCAAGTTGATTTTCCAATGCCATGTTCGTGTTGACGCTCGACAGGATTGCTTCGGCTTTTTTGTGGGCCTGTCGTTTAATCGTCTCCTGCAGGCTGCTCTTGGGGATAAAACCGTAAACGAAATCGCAGTCAAGGCCTTCCGCGATTTTTTTCATGGTCGAAATCTTGAGGTTGTTTTCGTTGAGTTCCATCTTGGCGATGCGCGGCTGAGAAAGCCCGACGCGTTCCGCAAGTTGCTTTGCGGTCATTCCGAGAGCTCGACGAACGGCGGAAATCCACCCCTGTTTGGGCGGCTGGGCGTCGCGAAGCTGGGCGAGGTTTCCCATCTTATGGGCAAGAGTCCTGAGCAAAATCAACCTTTGGTTCATAAAACAACCTATTTATTATAATATTCTTAGATAATATAATAAATATATTATAGAATTTCAATAAAATATAACTTTTTTGTTGTAAATTGAAACGTGACTGCGAAAATTTCCAAAAAATACTATTTCCCGCAAAAAAAAACGCCCAGGCTTTGAATCTGGACAATTTGAAAAAGGGGAGGGGAAAGCCTTCGCCTAGGGGCGGTTGCCTTTAAAATCCCTTATTTAAGCCGGATAAACCCAAAAAGTGGATAAATCTTTCTCCTCGTCTTTGTAATAAGTTATATTTCAAAGCAAAATAGAGAGTTTCTCTTATTCTCGACATGAAATCTCGACAATTTCGAACGAGAGGATAAGATGGACGCTCACGTCTGTCGGCATGCAAGTGCCGGCAACGGTTCGCTATGCAGGCCGCCCTTGTGCGGTCCGTTTGTGCGTATCGGCCTTTATGGGGCGTGGGTTGTTTATCCTTATTCGTTCAGGCAGTCGAGAGCCTCATGTCGTAAGGGTATTCAACCTCACGCCTTTTTTTGTGCGGTAAAATGCCAGAACAAGAGAAATTCCCACGAGTTGCTCTTGTTCTTGGCATGGAATCTCGACAATTTCAGAACGAAAGAATAAGAGGGTATTCAGAAATCCGGACGCATGCGCGCCCCGTTTTGGCGTGGGCGTATTGTATGCCTAGGGCGTCGTGTATTCTCTTTTTGTGAAATCGCCGTAATCCAGTCCCCGAACGGGAGCGAAACAGAACGTTGCGCTTGAAGTTCGGGAGAATGGAATGAAAAACATTGCGGCTGACACGCCTGTCCGGCAAATCTTTGACGTGTATCGAGGCGCCGTACTCCCCATATTGTTAAAGGACAAGACCACAGACAAGAACATCCTGTGGGCCACGGACGAATACGACGCCATTTCCCCGAAAAGCGAAATAGATTTCAAAGACATCACCGGCGGGAGCCTGATGCTTGTGCGTCCGCGAATCGCCAAGACCCTCGATGCCCAAAGGGACCGCACCAAGAAGCGTGCAGAAGTTTTTACACCGTCGTGGATTTGCAACCAAATGAACAACGCCCTGGACGATGACTACCTGGGCTATACAGGAGCATTCAATACCGAAGGCGATAAGGCTTGGACTAGGAATCGTAAAAAAATCCAGTTTAACGATGGAAGAACCTGGCAAGAATACGTTGACCAGACAAGGCTTGAAATCACCTGCGGCGAAGCGCCCTTCGTGACGAGCCGTTACAACCCTACAGATGGAAATTTTATCGAGGTCAAGGACCGCATCGGTTTCTTGGACCGTAAACTTCGCGTGGTCGAAGAGAATGTGGACGGAGATGAATACAAGAAATGGTCCATGCGTTCTCTGGAAAGTTGCTACGGGTATGAGTACCAAGGGGATAATCTCTTGATTGCCCGCATCAACGTGTTCTTGTCTTGGACGGAACATTGGGAAAAGAAATTAGGCGAAAAACCGGACAGAACGACGGCACGGAGTGCCGCTAACGTGATTGCGTGGAACTTTTGGCAGATGGATGGCCTTACGGGCAGGACTCCGCAAATCAAGGAAAAGGAATGCGGACAAATGACGCTGCCCGGATTCGAAGTGGAACACGAAACCGGCGAATCTGGGGCCACCGAGGAATGCTTGATTTTTGACTGGCGAAGACGCTTCAGCCGGACCTACAACTCTTTAAAATCAAAGGAGAATGGAAAATGAAAAAATTCTTTGCCGTAATCGGAAACCCTCCGTATCAAGAAACTGTTGCAAAAGTTGATACAAAAAATGGGCAAAAAAGAGTGAGCAGTATTTTCCAAGATTTCCAAACGGAAGTTGATAAAATAGCCGAAAACTCGGAACTAATTTATCCTGCTAAAAGATGGATACATCGCTCTGGTAAGGGAATGGCTCAATTTGGATTGTCTAATATAAATGACTCTCATTTGTCAAAACTTGTGGTGTATCCAAATGCAAAGGATGTTTTCCCGAATAATGCTGACATTTCGGATGGTATTTCAATAGTTTTAAAGCAACAATCCCATACGGGAAATACTTTCAAATATATAAATATAGAAAACAAGGAAAGTATTGAAACTGAGCTTGAATATCCAGGAGAATCCTTACTACCTATAAATCCAAGGGATCTTGCAATAACGAATAAGATTAAGAAATTTTGTCAAAAAAACAATTTGCCTTATTTAGCCGATTCAATTCTATCTCAAAAATTATTTGGCATTGAAAGTGATTTTGTCGAAAAGAATCCAAGAAAGGTGAGATTGTATAACGAAAATGACATCTTTGATAAAGAGAAAGAAATAAAATTATTGACAAACGATAAAGCAGGCAAGAGCGGACGAGCTCGTTGGTATATTGCGAACAGAAACGTTATTGAGTCGGGACGGGAGTATATTGACAAATGGAAAGTTGTCGTTTCTAGTGCTAACGCAGGTGGTCAAAAAAGAAGTAGCCAAATCTCGTTAATGGACAATTATAGCGCCTTCGGTCGTTCTCGTGTTGCATTAAAAACTTTCAAAACAAAAAAGGAAGCGGAGTTTTTCAAACGATACTGTGTTTCTTGCCTTATAAAATTTGCGTTTCTTCTTACAGATGAAGCGTTAACATCTTTAGCGAAACTTGTTCCTGATATTCAAGATTATACACAAAAAAATCAATTCATTGATTTTGATGATGACATTGACAAACAATTGTTCAAACTTTTTGGCTTAACTGACGCTGAAAAAAAGTATGTCATTGAACGTGCGAAAGAATACAAAGAGTAAGGAGATGGTCTAATGTCGAATGTTACACAAATCAAGACGATGCGGCCTGTGAACCGCGCTATTTACGCCTATACCACTCCTAACGATATTTCTCACAATGGCTGGATAAAAATTGGTGATACCGAAGTCAATTTTGGTGAGAACTTGAAGGAAGCCGTTGAAGAACGCGTCCATCAGCAAACTCACACCTCCGATACCGAAGCCCCTATTGCGTGGAGCGGAAGGGCTGTTTTCGAAGATGACTTGACGCCTTTCCGTGATTACGATTTCCATAAATACCTGACAAACAAGGTGGATATCGAAAGGAAACCGAAAACGGAGTGGTTCAAAACCGACGCAAAGACTTCTAAGAATCATTTCAATGATTTTAAGGAAAACCATGGCATCCTTACCGAAATGGAAGGCGTCGAAATCTACGAACTTCGCGATGAACAGGAAGAAGCTGCCAGAAAGACCGCCGATTATTTTGATAACCACAAGCTGGTGAAAATCCTGAAAAAGGACAAGGCTCCCGAATTCTTGTGGAATGCAAAACCCCGTTTTGGCAAGACCCTTACGGCATACGACTTTTGTAAGCGCGTTGGTGCAAAGAATGTGCTTATCTTGACAAACCGCCCGGCCATTGCCGATAGCTGGTACAATGATTACGCGCGTTTCGTTGGGACGGAAGGCGGCTATTATTTTATAAGTCAGGTGGATGTCTTTAGAAAGAATCCGCAAAAATACAAGCATGTTTTGACAAGGGATGAATTCACTCGTGCCGTTAGCAAGAACAGGCTCGGCTGCATAGAGTTTATTTCTCTGCAAGACCTTAAAGGTGCAAAGGCTTTTGGCGGCGATTACGAGAAACTCCGTGAAGTTTCTGAACTTGATTGGGATGTGCTGATTCTTGACGAGGCGCACGAGGGCGTAGAAACCGATAAAACGGATGTTGCCCTGGAACGCATCAAACGCCGTTTTACGCTGAACCTTTCGGGTACTCCGTTCAAGATGCTTGCTTCCGACAAGTTCCCCGAAGAGGCTATATTCAACTGGACATACGCTGACGAACAGGAGCGTAAAAAGGAATTTGCCGAAAAGGGTATAGAAAATCCTTACGAAGACTTGCCGAAGCTCAATCTGTTCACTTACCAGATGTCCGATATGATGGGCGCGAAGGCCGATGCCGGAACCCTCATTGATGACGAAGAAACGCAATATTACTTTGACTTGAATGAGTTCTTCAAGACGAATGCTTCGGGGTATTTTGAACATCTCGAAGATGTAAAGAAGTTCCTAGACGCTCTCACGGAGCAGAAAAAGTATCCATTCTCTACGGAAGAACTCAGGAACCAGCTCAAGCATACGTTCTGGTTGTTGAATCGCGTTGATTCAGCCATCGCCTTGAAAAAGCTTTTGACACAGCACCCTGTATTCAAGGAATATACGGTTGTCCTTGCTGTAGGTAATGGCGACGAGGAACTGGAAAACCAGAAGGCGATTACCGCTGTCCGCGAAGCTATCAGGAACAACGAAAAGACTATCACACTTTCGGTGGGGCAGCTTACGACGGGCGTCACCATTCCCGAATGGACCGCTGTTCTGATGCTTTGTTCCATGCGCTCTCCGGCGCTGTATATGCAGGCCGCATTCCGTGCTCAAAATCCGTGCCTTTTCTTGGATAAGGATGGCAAAACATATCGCAAAGATAATGCGTATGTGTTCGATTTTGATCCGGCACGCACGCTGACTATCGTGGAAACCATTGCCAACGACCAGTACAAGGATACTGCCGGTGGTGCAGGCGATAGCGAAAAACGCAAAAAGCATGTTCTGGAGCTCTTGAACTTCTTCCCTGTGGTGGGCGAAGACGACAATGGCGAAATGATTGAACTGGATGCCGAAAAGGTGCTGACGATCCCGAGGCATATCCACGCCAAGGAGGTTGTTAATCATGGTTTCATGAGCAATTTCTTGTTCCAGAACATTAGCGGAATTTTTGCTGCACCTTCGATTGTAAACGACATCCTCAAGAAGGTGAATCCTGTCACCAAGGCAGAAGCGGACAAGAATATTGTCACCCCGGAACAGGCTAATGAACTTCCTCTTGATGGTAATGGAAACGTCGATGTTCCCTCGGAACAGGTGGTCGGGACAGCCGCAGATAAGTTCGGTGATCCGGTATTCGCAAGACAATCGAATGATTTTGAAAAAGACGTGAATCGGTTACTGCGAGACCACAAGCCCACGGAAATTGAAAATGTCGTTAAGGAATTGACCACTGTTTACGATGTATCTGTAAAGAAAGTAGCCGAAGAAGCCAAAGTCAGGTTTGGCCAAGACATGACCAAATCTCAGTCCAAGGAATTTGAACGCAAACTGCAAAATTACGGACAAAAGAAAATTAGTTCTGCCGCCGCCGATTTCAAGATTGAAGCCGGTACAGCGGAACATAAGCGCGACGAAGCCTTGAAAAACTGCAATTCTAAAGCCGAAGAAAAGCAAATTCAGCAAGAATTCAAAAAGGAAATAGATGCTGCTGAGAAAAAATTCAAAGAAACCGTTTCGGATACATCGGACATTTGGAAAAAAGCGACAGAGGAAACCGTCAAGGCTGTAGAAGAAAGCAAGATTGAAAAGAAGAAAAATGATATTGAAGAAAAGGTTCGCGACCACCTGCGTGGATTTGCCCGCACGATTCCCTCTTTCTTGATGGCCTACGGAAATGACAATACGACTCTCGAAACATTTGAACGCGACATTCCGGGTAATGTTTTCCTTGAGGTAACGAGTATTACTGTTGACGAATTCAAATTCCTTCGCGATGGGGGTGACTACACCGACAGCGATGGCAAACGAAAGCATTACGAAGGCCATCTCTTTGATTCGGTCGTATTCAACGACTCCGTGAAGGAATTTATGCGCAAACGCTCGGAACTGGCGGACTACTTCATGGAAGATGTAAAGGGCGATATATTCGACTACATCCCGCCGCAGAAGACGAACCAAATCTTTACACCGAAAAAAGTCGTAAAGGACATGGTGGATATGCTCGAAAGGGAAACTTCGGGCTGTTTTGATGACCCGGAGCACACCTTCGCAGACCTGTACATGAAATCGGGACTCTATATCACCGAAATCATCAAGCGTCTTTATCGTTCAAAGAAGATGAAGAAACTCTTCCCTGACGACAAGAAAAGGCTAGAGCATATCGTCAAAAATCAAGTCTGTGGTGCTGCTCCTTCCGAAATCATCTACATGATTGCTATGCACTACATTCTCGGCTTCAACAACGAAATCGAAGGCAAAACCGCATCGCAAATTCAAGCGCTTTATCCGAATTTCAAGATGAAGGATACCGCCGAACTCGCTAAAAACGGAAAACTAGCAGAATGGGTGGGGAAGGCGTTTAAGTAAGAAAATCGAAAAAGCATACTTCTCTGAATAAAAAAACGCCCAGGCTTTTAAACCGGGCGCTTTGTAATGCTGGTCTGGATCCTTCGACTTCGGGCTGGCGCCCTTCGCTCAGGATGACACTGTGTGTCACTTAAGGAACTGCATGTACGGGAGCTTAGCAGCAAGTTCCTGCACCTTGTCGGCGTTGGCCATGAGGGCGGAACGTGCGTGCCAGGAACCGTCGAGGAACTGACCGCGGGGGCCGTCGGCAAGCGTGAGCTCGATGGTTTCGTCGCCCATCTTGAGCGTGCGGCTTTCGGTGCTCGTCACGAGTTCTTCGCTCGGGTGAGCTTCGATCCAGGCGAGAATCTTGTCTGCAACTTCGTGGCTTACCTTGTAGCAAGGCACGCCAATGGCGACGCAGTTACCGAAGAAAATTTCGGAGTAGCTTTCGGCGATGATTGCGCGGATGCCCCAGCGCTTGAGAGCCTGCGGAGCGTGTTCACGGCTGGAACCGCAACCGAAGTTCTGGTTCGAAACGAGGATGGAACCGTTCTTGTAGGCCGGATCGCGGAACGGGTGAACCTTGCCCTGAGCAGCGAGGCCTGCGATATCGTCGGCAAAGGCGTTGTCGCCGAGGCCTTCGAAAGTCACGCACTTGAGGAAGCGTGCCGGGATGATACGGTCAGTGTCGATGTCGTTGCCGCGTACAGGAACGCCGGAACCTTTAACAATGTCGATAGAATTCATTTTTTAAATCTCCTTGCGTTACTTGATGTACTTGCGGACGTCGGTGACCTTGCCTTCGATGGCGGCGGCAGCCACCATGGCGGGGCTCATGAGGATGGTGCGGCCCGTGGGGCTGCCCTGACGGCCCTTGAAGTTACGGTTGCTGGAGCTTGCGCTCACCTGGCGATCCTTGAGCTTATCCGGGTTCATGGCGAGGCAGAGCGAGCAGCCTGCTTCGCGCCATTCGGCACCGGCTTCCTTAAAGATCTTGTCGAGACCGAGCTGTTCGGCTTCCACCTTGATCTTCATGGAGCCCGGAACGACCCACATCTTCACAGTCGGGGCGACCTTGTGGCCCTTGATGATTTCGGCGGCGGCCTGCAAGTCGCTGAGGCGGCCGTTGGTGCAGCTACCCACGAAGGCGATGTCGATGGGGCGGCCAATCATCTGGCTGCCTTCTTCCCAGCCCATGTATTCATAAGCTTCGGAAATGACCTTCTTTTCGCTGCCTTCGAATTCGCTAATCTTCGGCATGTTGCCGTTGAGCGGGATGGCCTGGGCCGGAGTGATACCCCAGGTGACCATCGGTTCGAGGTTGTCGCAGTTGATTTCGACTTCGTCGTCAAACTGGGCGTCGGCGTCGGTAGCCACGGACTTCCAGTAAGCAACGGCTTCGTCCCACTTGTCGGCCTTCGGGGCGTACGGACGGCCCTTGAGGTATTCGAAAGTCTTTTCGTCGGGGTTGCAGTAACCGACGCGGGCGCCACCTTCGATAGCCATGTTGCAGACCGTCATACGGCCTTCCATGCCCATTTCTTCGATGACCGGGCCGGCAAATTCGTAAGCGTAGCCAACGCCACCGTTCACGCCGAGCTTGGCGATGTAGGCGAGGGCAACGTCCTTGGCGGTCACACCCGGCTTCAGCTTGCCGGTGAACTTGATGCGGCGAGTCTTGAGCGGGCTCATGGCGAGCGTCTGGGTAGCGAGAACGTCAGCAACCTGGCTGGTACCGATACCGAATGCGATAGCACCGAAGGCACCGTGCGTTGCTGTGTGAGAGTCACCGCAGGCAACAGTCATGCCCGGCTGGGTCACGCCTTCTTCGGGGCCCACGATGTGGATAACGCCCTGTTCGGCAGTAGCGGGGCCAAAGAACTTGATGCCGTTGTTCTTGGTGTTGTTTTCAATGTGGGAGAACATCTCTTCGGAAATGCCGTCCTTGAGCGGGCGGTTACGTTCCGGGAACGTGGTCGGGATAATGTGGTCGACCGTGGCGAAAGTGCGTTCCGGGAACAGCACCTTCTGGCCTTCTTCGCGGAGCTGCGCAAAAGCCTGCGGGCTCGTGACTTCGTGGCAGAGGTGGAGCCCGATAAAGAGCTGGCACTGGCCGCTCGGGAGCTTTGCTACCGTGTGGCTTTCAAAAATCTTCTGATAGAGTGATTTTCCCATGATTTTGTCTCTTTTTTTTGTTTGCGGTTTCTTCTAGAAACCGTTATTGCTTATTTGCGGTGCAAATATAGAAAAAGTCCCGCAGAATGATTGCGGGACTTCTTTCTTGAGGAATAAAATTTCGTTCTTTTTAGTACTGTTCAACCTGAGTGTCGAACTGGTATTTTTCGTGGTAGTAGCTGAGCATTTCGCTTGTGCTTGTAAAGGCTGCTGCGCGAATGGCGTTGCGAACTTCAGGATCGTTGCGGGACATTTCGATAATCTTTGCGTCTATGTCCTTGAACAGCAACTTGTTAGATGCCATTGCCACGTGATTCTGGTTGTAATCCAAGTGGTAGCTGCGTTCGAGCATCTGGAAAAGCTCGGACTGGCAGGCATTTTCAGGCGGATGCTTCTTGGCAACCGGCATGTAGCACTTGTTGATGTAATCCGTCTTGTAGGCGACGATCATTTCGTCGATGGCGGGAATGTTGTGGTCAGAATCGTGGCTAGCTACTTGAACTGTGGGTGTGACAACTCCGGAGCATCCGGAGAGAAGTGCCGCGGCGAGGGTTGCAAGAGCCAGAACTCTAAACTTCATTTGTTTTTATCCTTTTTTCTTTGTTGATTCCAAATCCCTAATTCCGTGTCAAAAATTATTTAAATGTTCGTTTTTTGGCGAGGCGTCAAATGTAACAAATAACTTACAACGGCTCAAAAAAAACGTTTAGAGAACACTTTTTAGGGCTCTTTGTGATTCGGGTCACTTTACTGTCTGCTGCCCATGGCATCTGCCGTTGGCTTGAACATGTAGAACCATTTAATCGGGTCGATTACTTTGTAATTAACGTTGCCGATGTGTTTGTTTCCGCTCTTGGAAACAAGGCCTGTTACTACGTGGGCGTGAGGCCCCGTGGTGTGTCCGGTAAGGCCCACTGTCGCAATGGGGTCGCCGGCCATGACTTCTTGCCCGTCGAGATAAAGAAGCTGGTCGCAATGCATGAAAATCACGACGTCTTTTTGACGCACCAATCCGATTACAATGCCGCCTCGTTCATCCCTTGCTGTCCATGCCTTGGCGGCAAAAGGAGCGAGAATTCTTGCACCTTGGCGACTTGCTACATCGATACCGTTATGTTGTCTAAAACTCGCGGTGGCCGTTTCATGGTAGAATTCGGTCAGGTAGGCAACGCTGTCCGATACAATGGATGTCCAGTATTTCCAGGCGGCACCAATAGAGTCGGAAGCGGTGTTCCCGATGTAGTCCGGACGCGAGAACTTGATAACGGTTCCTTCGGGAGGAATGTTTAATTTGTTCTTTTCCCAGGCGTTTTTGGGGTAGCCGTTTTCTTCCAAAGTTACCGAGATGTACTTCTGCACCATTTTTTCGGTAGTGATCAATGCGCTGAATCGACCGATGGCGTAGCGACCGATGCGCTGCATGGATTCCTTTCCGTCAAAGGTGTATTCAAAGGAGGGGGCTACCGAAAGCTTGTCTCGCTCGTGAATGCGGTCGCGCATGTTGGAAATGCTCGGGTCCGTCTTAGTTACAAAGAAAAACGGAAGCGCAATGGCGAGCAGAAGCAAAAGCGGGAAAATGGTCCTGAAAATCTTAGAAGTTCCGTCCAGCGGGTTCTTTTCCAGAATCGAAAATTTGTGGAGGTTCTCGATGATTTTTGCGAAGGCTTCGGGACTTTTTTTCCAATCGCATTTGCGGATTTCCTTAAAGAAGGAATGGCTCCGACGTACCGCCCTGTAGGCATGGTAGAATTTTTTCTTGTCGGGTTGTTGCGGAAAGAGCCAAAGCAGATTGGACTTGTTGAAGTGGGGGAGGTCTTCCAGGAACGCCGAAGCCTCATGGGCGCTTTCGCCGTCAATCACGATCAGTCTAGAAACGAGCTTTGCGTAATAGGCTTCCTGGTCGCTGATTTCTAGGGGGAGTACGGCTACGATTTGCGCAACGATTTTCTTGAGCTGTTGCAGGTTGTGGTACAGGTTTCTGAACTGGTCGTCGTTTTGGGGAAAACATCTTGTGCCGGTAATGGTCCAATTGTTTTCTCCGGTTTCGAGTTCATTCAGAATCTCTTGGGGAATCTTTTTTTCAAAAAGGTCGTCCGCAGAAACTGGGGCGTTGCCTTTGAGACTGTTTTTGCCTGAAAAATCAATCACTAAAAAACGTGCGCCGGCGTTTAACGCCTGCGCAAGGTTCTGCAAGGATCCAAGGGGAATCTCGGTTTCGCCCGGAAAAGCGAAGAACGTGATTCCGCCTTGCCTGTACAGGTCATTTAAGACCTTGTGCTGCATGCCTCTGGATTAGGCCTTCTGGGTGCCGCGGGGGTAGGTGAAACCTGCAGGCGGAGCTGCCACGAACTTGTCTACCTGGAGGTAGAGTTCTTCGGCGGTGGCGCTGGGGTTGAAGTAGATTTCCTGGTTGCGGTTCTGGGTGCGGCCCTTGAGGGGTTCGCTACGGCGAGAACGGCTCACGATGCCCAGCGGAAGTACTTCCAAAAGCGGAAGCAGGCCAAAGTAACGGAACAGGCTGAAGTTCTTCTGCCAAGTGGTGCGTTCGGCGAGAACGGCGAAGGTGCCTTCGAAAATGGACTTTGTCTGGAGCAGTTCGTCACTGGTCATGGTCACCAGTTCGTGATTGGTGGGGAAGTTGTTCACGAAGTTGACCATGTCGCCCTTGAGGTAGTTGGCGTCGCAGAGAAATACAAATTTCATTTTTTTACCTGTTATTGATTGTTGTTTCGGCACAAAATAGTTTTTTGACAACGGCTTGTCATTTTTTCAGATTCTCAAAAATCGGCTTTTCGGAACCTTTTGTTCCGGCTGAATGTAAATTTTTTGTAAAATCGTGAAAATTCGGATAAAGTGCAAAAAAATCGGTTTGAACTGCTGATAATCCGTTTTTTCTGAAGGTGTTTTGTAACTCGTTGATTGACAATGAGTTACGTGACGGAACCTTTGAAATTTGCTTAAAAACGGCAATTTTTTGTTTAGACAAATTTTACTTTTTGTGGATTTTTTTTTGAAAATGTGCGTTTTGTCACGCTTAAAAACGTTATATTTGACCTCGTTAAATCGCGCTCGGACTAGCGGGGGCGGTACGTTTTTTGTGAAAGCAAAAGGTGTAATTGGAAGAAGAAATTTATGGGAGATCATAAATGAAACGAAAAAATTGGTCTGTAGCTGCCCTATTGGCGTCAGTCAGTATTCTGGCATCTGTGGGTGTTGCTCAGGAGGAAAATAGTGCTCCTTCGGTTATGGGTATTCCGGGAGAATCCATCGACGAAGGCAAGAAGTTTGCTCCGATTAAACTGGACAAGTATGTTACCGATGAGGATAAGGCCGAAAAGATCAAGTGGTCCGTGTCCGGCAATAAGCAACTCAAGGTATCTATTTCTCCTGAACGCGTAGCAACGATTGAAATTCCGAATCAGTATTGGAACGGTTCTGAAGATATCACCTTTATTGCAACTGATACCAAGGGCGCCACGGGTTCCGAAACGGTGAACTTTAACGTGGAATCCGTCAACAACCCGCCTGAAGTCAAGCAGATTCCTGATCAGACCATCGACGAAGGTAAGACCTTTGCTAAGATCAAGCTCGACGATTACGTGACCGACCCCGACCATCCGAAGAACCAGATTCTCTGGGAATTCGACATCTCTCCGATTGGTAAGGATCAGGCCGACGGCGACCTGAACGTGGAGATCGACCCGAACCGCGTCGCTTCCGTGATTATTCCTGACCCGAACTGGTACGGTTCCGCAAAGATCAAGTTTACGGCTACTGACGGTGAATATGCTAGTGCTTCTACGACCGCAAACTTCGTGGTGAAGCCCATTAATGACGCTCCGGTCGTGAAGAAGATTCCTGACCAGACCATCGAAGAAAAGAACGAATTCGAATCTATCAGCCTCACGGATTACGTGACCGACGTCGATGACGATGTCATGAAGCTGAAGTGGACAATCTCGGGCAACAAGGACCTGAAGTTCGACATCGACAAGTACGGTTCTGCCAATATCAAGATCCCGAACGAATTCTGGAATGGCACGGAAACAGTGACCTTCACGGCTACCGACCCTGCCGGTGCATCCGCCAAGACTACTGCTAAGTTCACTGTCAAGTCCGTGAACGATGCTCCTGAATTCATCAAGGAAGTCTCGGACCAGACCATCGAAGAAAAACAGGAATTCAAGCCGATTGAACTGGACAAGCTGGTTAAGGATCCCGACCATCCTTTCGAACAACTTAAGTGGACAGTTTCTGGCAACAAGGATCTTGCTGTAAACATTGCTGGCAAGACCGCTACCATCAAGATTCCGTCCAAGATGTGGAACGGTTCTGAATCTATCAAGTTCAAGGTCTGCGACCCGGCCGGCGCTTGCGCTGAATCCGAAAACAGCTTCACGGTGAACTCCGTGAACGATGTGCCGCAGCTCGTGAAGCAGATCCCGAACCAGACCATCGACGAAAAGAAGACCTTTGCCAAGGTCAAGCTCGATGAATTCGTAAAGGATGCTGACCACAAGAATTCTGAACTTTCTTGGGAAGCTGACGTGAAGCACCAGGGCAAGGAACCGCAGTCCGGTACTTTGTCTGTAAACATCGGTGACGACCACGTGGCATCCATCGAAATTCCTGACCCGAACTGGAATGGTTCTGCTGTGGTGACCTTCACTGTGTCTGACCCCGAAGGTGCTACCGCTAAGCAGCAGGTGACATATACTGTCAAGTCTATCAACGATATCCCTGTGTTTAAAAAGATCCCGGATCAGGCTATCGAAGAAAAGAACGAATTTGCATCTGTCATGCTTGATGACTACCTGTCCGATGCCGACCACGATCTCTCCCAGTTGAAGATCGACATCGCAGGTAACAAGGACATCAAGGTTAACTTGAACAACAAGACCCGCGAAGTTTCTTTCAAGACCCCGAGCGAGCTCTGGAACGGTTCTGAAACCATCACCTTTACTGCAACTGACCCCGAAGGCGGCAAGGCTTCTACTCAGATGAAGCTTTCCATCAAGTCCATCAACGACCCTCCGGTCATGAAGGATATTCCCGAACAGTCCATCAAGGAAAAGGGTTCTTTCAAGACTGTTGAACTCGACAAGTTTGTCGAAGACCTCGACCACGCTAAGGATAAGCTGAAGTGGACCGTTACCGGTAACCGCGAACTCAAGGTGTCTATCGATGGCGCCCGCGTGATGAAGGTGACTCCGCCCAGCCCGCAGTGGAACGGTTCTGAAACCCTCACCATCAAGGTGACTGACCCTGAAGGTGCTACTGACGAACGCTCTGTCGCTTACACTGTGGAATCTGTGAACGATGTTCCTGAATTCACGAAGCAGGTCGCTCCGCAGACCATCAAGGAAAAGGGTCAGTTCCAGCCGATCAAGCTTGGCGAAATGGTTCGCGACCTCGATAACAAGCTTTCTGACCTCCAGTTCACTGTTGATGTGAAGCCGACCTCTAAGGGTAACAAGGATGGCGACCTCGCTGTTGAAATTGAC
>Ga0256406_1002172_pt1 | contig 28743 bp, 27 predicted proteins | sample RumenRJG_03DNA_FD_185986 | JGI IMG/M metagenome (GOLD analysis project Ga0256406, IMG submission 185986) | Bovine rumen microbial communities from Lethbridge, Alberta, Canada - RJG_03 | ecosystem: Host-associated > Mammals > Digestive system > Stomach > Rumen | place: Canada: Alberta | collected... | reverse complement strand
GCGCCCATGCGAGAAGAACAGCCTACGTATGCAGCGCTTCTCGCCGCTAATGACGCAATACAGGGTACTTTGCCATCAAAACTTATGTTTCTGTTTTGTTTCGTTTCTAGGTAGACGTTGGTGTTTGTTCGGCATGTGGAGGTCTTAAAGTGTTGCTTATATTTGTATAACATGCATGGTTTAACCCATAATCGCACTATTGGGAGACGCCGCCGGCCACATGCCGCGCAGAAATTGTTTCCCGCTTGCGAAATTATACGCACCCATGACAAAAGACTTGCGCACGGGGGACGCGCAAGTCACACAATGGTACTGTAACGTTATATACAAGTGCCACCAAGACGGCACGGAGGAGGCCATTGGGATGAGTAAGGCGGCCACGTACGGCGCGTCCGAGGATGGAAGGACCATCTACAGGAACGCATGGCTCAAGCGCAGCTTCTATGTTGACGGCGCGCAACAACGAACGTGCACGATGTACCGCTCGCGCTTTGTGCTGGGCGTGGCAGCGGGCGCACTCGCGTGGGTCCTCACGAAGAGCTACGTCGCCCTGGTGGCCATACCGTCCGCAATCATCCTGGTGATGAGCTACCTCTTCTACTACCGCTTCCTGACAAGCCTTGAGCTCGCGCCCGACGACGGGGCCTCGCTTCCCCGTAGGCGTATGAGCCTTGTGCAAGGCCTGGTGTACGGCCTCGGCGGCATCGCCTGCAGCTGCCTTATGGTCGCGAACGCTCAGGCACAGGGTTTTGCGAGCACCACCCTCATGGTGAACTACGTCGCGTCCGCGGCGGTGGCACTCTTTGGTGTCTGGCAACTGCTGAGGGGCCTCATCGAGCGCGGATAGCGCTTCCCCCAGACGGAACCTGACACGGCAGACAATCTACATAGACTTGCGCCACGAATCCGGCGCGGCGAGCAGGAAAGGGGACGGAATGGAGAAGGATCTCGAGAACGTAACGATGATGACCTACGTGCGAGAGACGCCCGGGCAGGTCGAGAAGAACGTCAACCGCAGGAAGGAGCTCGTTGCGCCGCTCGTGAACGAGTTCTTACGGGGAGGCTACAGCTCCGTGCTCGTGATCGCCTGCGGATCGAGCGCGAACGCGAGCCGGTGTGCCGCGCCGTTCATGCGGAAGTACCTGGGGATCCCGGTTGTCGTCACGACGCCCGGAGCGTTTCTGACTTCCGACTTCCTTCCCGGGGACGACACGCTCTGCTTCGTGGTGTCGCAGTCCGGTTGTTCCACCAACTCGCTCGCCGCGCTCGACAGGCTGCGCTCCGCAGGCAGAAGGGCTGTCGGCATCACGGGCAACCTTGACTCCGACTTCCGGGACCACGCGGATCTTGTGGTGGACTATGGCGTGGGCATCGAGTACGTGGGCTACGTCACGAAGGGCGTGACGACGCTCGCCCTGTTCCTCATGCTCTTCTCGCTCGAGGCGTCGCACGACACGGGGCGGCTCTCCGACGAGGGGTATGACCACGTTGTTGGCGAGCTCGAGCTCGTTCCCGAACGCCACAGGACGGTCCAGGCGAAGACGGAGGAGTTCTACTCCGCACACTTGAAGGACATGCTCTCCATCGAGACGAACTACGTCATTGGCTTTGACCAGGCGTACGGCATCGCTTGCGAGGGAGCTTTGAAGTTTGGCGAGACCATGAAGGTGCCCTCGTTCGCCTTCGAGGCGGAGGAGTTCAACCACGGCCCGAACCTGCAGCTAAACCCCAGTCGCACCGTCTTTGTGGTGGACGATATGAACCTTGGCTCGAGGCGCGCGCACGAGCTGTACGACGCCTGCCGGTGCATCACGGACCATGCGTACCTGATAACGTGCGACGACGCGTACGAGAAGGACGACCATGCGTTCGTGGCAAACGTGGGCAAGGTTTCAGAACCGACGCTCTCCCCGCTCTACCTGCTGCCGTTCTTCCAGATAATCGCCCATCACGCGACTGACGCCCTCGGAAGGTGGGATGACTTCCCGCTGATGAGGGACTACAAGCACTGCGCGCCAAGCAAGACCGAAAAGATCAAGGACGTCATGCCGCTGCTGTAGTGCGGAAGATAGATTCATGGCAAAGGCCTGCGGGTGGTCCTCTATGGGACGTCGCCTGCAGGCCTTTGCATCTGTCTCCTGGCGCGTGCGACTAGATTCCGTCTGAGAAGTCGTCGTCCTCCTCGGCGGGCTGCGCAAGCTCGAACTCCACGACGGATGACCTCATGGAGTCCTTCGCGAGCTGGGCGAGCTCGTCGAGGCCAGACACGGCGTCGCGCTGCGTCGCGCACTCGACAAGACCGCCCAGGTTCACGCCCGCAACAACGCGCACGTCGCCCAGGGGGATTCCGAGCGTCGCCGCCGTCTTGAACGGCGTGCCACCCACGAGGTCACAGAGGACGAGCACCCCGTCGACGTCCTCTCGCGAGCGTAGCGATTCCAGCGCCGCGGCCATGTCCTTCTCGAGCTCCTCCGTGCCGGAGAGCGATGTGAAGTCCAGCGCGGCGTAGGCGTCCTGGGGACCGGCGATGAGCTCGAGCGCGGACGTGATTCCCGAGGCGAAGTTGCCGTGACCCGTGACGATGATTCCGACCATATGACCCTCCCATGCGGGGCAGTGACCTTAGGGCTGGCCCCGAACCGTGGGCGGGACCCCGCGCACGAGGTCCCGCCACATCAGACGTTACATGTGACCTGCAGTTTCGTCACAGCCGCTACATCCAGTTGAGCAGCGACATCAAGAGGCCGAACAGGATGACGCAGCCGATGACGGCAATGGTGTTGACGTGCTTCTTCTTGAAGAGCCAGTAGATGAGGAACACGACGGCGAGAGGCAGGACGTTGGGAAGGAGTTGGTCGAACACCGATTGCACCGTGGTAGAGCCGACGCCGAACACGAGCTTCTTCTGGAACGCTATGGAGACGTAGCTGGGTATGAGCGCGCCGATGACCGTGGTGCCAAGGATGCCCGCGGCGCCGGTGAGGTACCTCGTGGCCGTGCCGACCTTCTCGACCGCCTTCGAGCCGAGGCTGTAGCCGAGGCGCGCGAACCAGATGCGCGAGAAGCCGACGACGAGGTATATGCCGATGAATACGAGCGGGCCAAGGATGGAGCCGGACTTGGCGAGCGAGCAGGCGATGCCCGCCGTTATGGGCAGCACGGTGAACCAGAAGATGGAGTCGCCGATGCCGGCCATGGGGCCGAAGAGGCCGTTGCGGACGCCCTGGATGAGCTTGCGGTCCGTGCCCTTCTCCTCCATCGCGAGGACCATGCCCTGGAGCAGCGTCGCCATATGCGGTTCGGTGTTCATGAACTCCATGTTGTAGGTCATGAACTCCTTCAAGTCCTCTTTGGAGTCGCCGTAGATCTTCTTGAAGCCGGGAATCATGTTCATGGTCCAGCCGGGCGCCTGCATGCGCTCGAACGAGAACGCGATCTGCTCGGTGAGCGAGTTGATGCCAAGCCTCGTGATGTCGGACTTGCTGAGCTTCTGAAGGGGCTCGCCCTTCTTGTTGGTGGGATTAGATGCCATCAGAGTCGCCTCCGTCGTCGATTGCCTCGGCCTTCTGCTCGTCAAAGCGCTTCTGGTACATGTAGTCGATCGCGGCAAGGGACGTACCTATGATGGCGACGGGCAGCACGTTGGGCATCTTGAGGAACGTGGCCATCACGAAGCCGATGAAGAGGTACGGGTAGGTCTCGGGCTTCAGCGTGGTGAGCAGCAGCATGGCGAGGCCGACGGCGGGAAGGATGCCTCCCGCGACCTCGAGGCCGTGCGTGACCCAAGTCGGGAACGAGTTCACGAACGCCTGGATGGGCGCCTGCAGCGCGTATGAGCACAGGAAGATGACGAACCCGCAGAACACCGCCTCGAAGATGGTGACGCCCCAGATGAGGCCGTTGAAGTGCTTCACGTCCGCCTCGGCCGCGTACTTGTCGAGCTTGTGGGGAACGAAGGAGTAGACCGTCTTGAAGAGGATGCCGATGCCCTGCGCGAGGAGTGCGAAGGGGTACGAGAGCCCGAGCGCCGTCTCGGCACTCTGGCCCGTCGTGTAGGCGAGCACGACGGTCATGATGCCGGCGAACAGCGGGTCGGGAGGAACGGTCCCACCGACGTTCGTCATGCCGAGGTATGCGAGCTCGGTGACGGCGCCACAGGTGACGCCCAGCTCCACGTTGCCCAGGATGATGCCGGTGAAGAACGCGGCGACCATGGGCCTGAACCAGTAGAACGCCTCGGTCTGCTGATCGAATTGGCATATGGTGCCAACTATGAACAGCAGAAGGCCTTGTACAAGGGTAAGTTGCATGCTTCCTCCCTATGTCAAGCTCTTCCCCCTAAGAAGAAGAACGCCAACAAGCGATGGATGCTCGTAGGAGCTATGAGGTTGTATGGGCCGGACGCCCACGCAAGACTAGAGACCGAGGTCCTCGACCTTGCGTCCCGTGGGCAAGAGCTGAATGTAGACCTTGGTGCCATGGTCCTGTATGGCCTTGAGGTCGGCAAGGTCCTGGTCGTCCACGTAGACGTGCTGGTCGTGGAATACGCGCTTGTCCGCCGAGGCGTGCATGTTGCCGATGTTGACCTCTTTTATGGGGACGCCACCCTCCACGAGCTTGCGCATGTCCGCCGGGGTCTTCGCGACGATGAAGATGTGCTGGCGGGCGCTCGCCTTGCCGATCACGGCAATCGTCTTCTGGATGGTGAAGAACCTGATGCCCACGCGCGCGGAGTCCGCCGTGAGCTTCATGAGGGACTGCTGCATGGGATCTGCGGCGGCGTCGTCGTTTGCGACGACGATGAGGTTGCAGTTGGGAATGGAACCCACCCAAGCCGCACCGACCTGCCCGTGCACGAGCCTATTGTCAATCCTTGCAAAGACGATGTCTGGTGTAGCCAACGAATGTCGCCTGCCTCCCGTTGGGGCGCTGGCGTCAGGCCGGCGTCGCTTCTTCAATGGTGAAATCGAAACCATTGTTCTTATACGCCCGAAAATATCGGGAAAAGCGGATACAAACGCGAATGATGCGTTTTTCTCTGCAAACGTTATAGTGGTCTTAGGGGATTACGAAAACGATTTCCACGTGTTAAGCACAGATTGCAGGCAGGCAACCTTTGATGGGCATACATGCAATCCAATAGATGTGCGAACTTCGTCTTGCCGGTAGCGCAACATGTCGAAGCCGAGGCGACGCTGGCGTCGCCGGGCATGCGCCCGTCGACGGGAGGAGGCCCGGTGACGGAAAGGAGAGGTCCCTTGGGCGATGATACGCAGGACACGGAGCCCATGGCTCACTCGGGCGAAGGCGTGACGGCGACCAGGAGGCTCTTTGTGGCAGCACTGCCAGACGAGGGCGTGCGAGACGAGCTCGTGGCCGTGCAAAACATGGCGCTCCCCCACTTTGGCCATGCACGCCCGACATCGCGCGGGAACCTCCACCTGACCCTTGCCTTCCTCGGCGAGCTCGACCGCGAGCGCGAGGCACGAACGCTCGAGGCGATGCGGCGGGCAGCCGAGAATGCTAAAACGGGAGAGTTCGCCGTCGAGCTAGGGCCCGTGGGATGCTTCCAGAAGCGTCGCGGGTCGATTCTGTGGCAGGGCCTTCGCGAGGATGGCACGGAAGGACGGGAGCACGAGGGGTCGCGGGACGGAATGCGACGGCTCGCGGAACTGAGGGCGACCCTTGGCATGCAGCTGCTGGAAGGCGGAGCGATTCCAGAGCCGCTTCCCCCATTCGTCCCGCACATGACGCTGGCGCGCGGCTGCCGCCTGCGAAAGGAGGAGCGCGAGGCCGGAATGGACGCGTTTCTCGCCCAGGCGAACGAGCAGCTTGTGGCGCGTAGCCTGAGTGCGGGGCGGCCGGGGGCCGCAAAGATGCACGTCGGTGCGATGTCGCTGATGTGGAGCCACCATCCGGACGGCGGCGCGCTCACATACACGGAGGTCGCGCGCGTGAGCCTGTGACGCGGACCTAGGGGCAAACGTGGGCCGCGAGCCAGGCGCACGCCATAGGGGCGGCCGTCAGGAACCAGCTTGCGTAGCGCGAGGGGTGAGCCTGCAGGTCCGCGAGCGCCTCCCGTGCGTCGACCCAGGCAGTCGCCGCGACCTCGCTGGGGTCGGGCGCCAGGGGACCGTCATATGGCGCCACGAAGACGTGGTCGTACTCGAACTCCGTGAGCCCGTTGCCAAAGGAGCTGCGGTACACGAACGAGCCAACCTCGACGTACTCGAGGCTAGTCGCCATGCCCGCAGGCACTCCCAGCTCCTGCGTGAGCCTGCGCGGGACGGCGTCCGCAAGCTCCTCGCCCACCCGCGGGTGCGAGCAGACCGAATTGGCCAGAAGCCCGCCGGAATGGTACTTGCCCCGCGCGCGGCGCTGCAGCAGGAGTTGGAGCGCACCGCCGCCCTCACGATACAGGAAGAGCGAGAACGCCCTGTGCAGGCGCGCCTGCTGGTGGCACGCAAGCTTTCCCATGCTGCCTTGGGGACGGTCCATAAGATCGACCAGAATCAGCTGGTCTTCCCGGGGCTGGGCCAGCATGTCTGCCAGGCTTGCCATGCGCTGCAACTCCCTACAAATCAGTTAGCAAAGATTTCTATCTTCTTGTACGCCGACGGAGCAATGCATCATGATGGCCCACGTCCAACAACAGGATGATATGGCCCTCCTCGAACCTAAACGCTATTCTCACGTCCATGTTCACGCTGCACTCAAACTCATGTGAAGCGCGTATATGCTTGACGCGCAAGGAAGGGTGCCACGGGTCAATAGCAAACTGCCGAATCTTGTTTTCGACCTGCGCCTGCTCCTTCTTTCCAAGCTTCGCATACGCCTTCTTAAACGAAGGCGCAAGCACGAGCTTATATGGCATCAGCCGGCCCGATGCAAATCTGCAATCGCATCATCCGCATCTTCAAAAACCGGAAGGTCCCCGTTGGACAGCCCCTCCTCTGCCTCACTGGCAAGACGCTCAAGTTCCTCAATCTTCTTCTTGGGATAGATCACTACCGGGACAAAGCGAATCTCCCCATCCTCGATGTAGACATCGAAAGTGTCGCCAGAGACAAGCCCGAGCTGATTGACTAACTTCTTAGGTATCGTAACCTGACCTTTGTCCTTAAGCGTCGTGAGCATCCCGGCCTCCAAGAGTATGAATTTCTGACTTTCCGAGATTCTATCCTATGGGACACCGGAACGCGCCTTCACCCCCGGCGAACGGCAGTCTACCCCTACGCGAAGCCCAACAGGGCGCCGACCACGTGCACCAAAAGCGCCACGAGGTAGGCGATACCGCACTGGAACGCGACTATGCCCAGCGCCCAGCGGCCGCCCAGCTCGTGCCTGATGGCCGCGATGGCCGCGACGCACGGCGTGTACAGAAGGCAGAACACCAGAAGCGACACGACGGAAAGCGGCGTGAGCGCGGCCAGAAGCTGCGCCGTGGAGCCAAACAGGACGGACAGCGTCGCGACCACGATCTCCTTCGCCATGAAGCCCGCGATGAGCGCCGTGGTGATGCGCCAGTCGCCAAAGCCCAGGGGCGAGAAGACCGGGGCGATCCAGGTGGCAATGGCTGCCAGGATAGACTCGTGTGCGTCCTTGGCGACCGTAAGTGCCGGCGTGAAGTACTGCAGGAACCACACGACGACGGCTGCCGCGAACACCACGGTGAACGCACGGTGCAGGAAGTCCTTGGTCTTCTCCCACATGAGCATGAGGACGGACTTGGCGCTGGGCAGACGGTAGTTGGGAAGCTCCATCACAAACGGAACTGCCTCGGCCTTGTCGATGGTCTTGTGCGTTATGAGCGCCACGAGCACGCCGACGACGATGCCCGTGAGGTACAGGCAGAGCATCACGAGGCCGCCCTTGCCCGGGAAGAACGCCGCGCTGAAGTAGCCGTAGATCGTGAGCTTGGTGGTGCAGCTCATGAACGGCGTGAGCGCGATGGTGAGCTTGCGGTCGCGCTCGGACGGCAGCGTGCGGGCGGACATGACGGCGGGCACCGTGCAGCCAAATCCCACGAGCATGGGCACGATGGAGCGGCCGGACAGGCCGATCTTGCGCAGCAGCTTGTCCATGAAGAACGCGACGCGCGCCATGTAGCCCGTGTCCTCTAGGAGCGAGAGGAAGAAGAACATGGTCACGATGATCGGCGCGATGGGCAGCACCGTGCCGATGGCGTTGAAGATGCCGCCGATCACGAGGGAGTGCAGCACCGGGTTCACGCCAGCGGCCGTGAGGCCCACGTCAGCCGCGGCCGTGAGCGCGTCGACGCCCGCTGCGACGAGGTTCTGCAGCGCGAGGCCGACGACGTTGAACGTGAGGAAGAACACGGCCCCCATGATGAGCACGAACATGGGGATGGCCGTGTACCTTCCGGTCAGCACGCGGTCGATCTTGCGGCTTCGCTCCAGCTCGCGCGAGGCATGCGGCTTCACGACAGCGGCGGACACGATCCTCTCGATAAACGAGAAGCGCATGTCCGCGATGGCGGCGGCGCGGTCCAGGCCGCGCTCCTCCTCCATCTGGTGCACGATGTGCTCCACGGCGTCGAGCTCGTTCTTGTCCAGCGCAAGGGCCTCCCTCACGTGGACGTCGCCCTCCACCAGCTTCGACGCCGCAAAGCGCACGGGGATGTTCGCGCGGATGGCGTGGTCCTCTATCAGGTGCATGATCGCGTGCAGGCAGCGGTGCACGGCGCCGCCGTGGTCGCCGGGGTCGCAGAAGTCCTGCCGGCCGGGAAGCTCCTGGTAGCGCGCCACGTGGATCGCGTGGCGCACGAGCTCGTCCACGCCCTCGCCCTTGACGGCGGATATGGGCACCACGGGGATGCCCAGCATGTCCTCCATCAGGTTCACGTCGATCGTGCCGCCGTTGCCCTGGACCTCGTCCATCATGTTGAGCGCGAGCACCATGGGCTTGTCCAGCTCCATCAGCTGCATCGTCAGGTACAGGTTGCGCTCGATGTTCGTGGCGTCCACGATGTTGATGATGGCGTTTGGCTGCTCCTCCAGTATGTACTGGCGGCTCACGAGCTCCTCCGGGCTGTATGGGGAGAGCGAGTAGATGCCCGGCAGGTCCGTCACGTCCGTGTCGGGGTGCCCCTTGATGGCGCCGCTCTTGCGGTCCACCGTGACGCCGGGGAAGTTGCCCACGTGCTGGTTCGAGCCCGTGAGCTGGTTGAAGAGCGTGGTCTTGCCGCAGTTCTGGTTGCCCGCGAGCGCGAAGCGAAGCACTTCTCCCTCAGGCACCGGATGCGAGTGGTCGCTCGTGCGCACGTCCACCTTGTCGGGCAGGCCGTCCTCGCCAAGGCCCGGGTGCCCGATGCTCTTGTGTCGCCCGCTCGTGACGCCGGCAGGCACGGGGCACGCCCCCGTCGTGACGCGAATCTTGCGCGCGTCCGCGATGCGCAGCGTGAGCTGGTAGCCGTGGATGCTGAACTCCATGGGGTCGCCCATGGGCGCGTACTTCTCGAGCGTGATCTGCGCGCCGGGGATGACGCCCATGTCCAAGAAGTGCTGGCGGAGCGCGCCCTCCCCTCCCACGACGGATATGGTGACGGTCTGGCCGATCTCCACAGAGGCGAGCGTGCCCTCCTCGCGCAGGGCCCCGTCCCCTCCGCGCGCGGCCGCAGGTCCGCCGTCTGACATGCCGATGCCTGACATGATGTGCCTTTCGATAGTTAACTTAATCTTACAAAGCATACATCATTCGGCCGCGTCGGCACGCTCTTCTACGCGGCATGCAAACAACGGCGCAGGCGAGAAGAACGGACGTCCTCAGGCGCACGTGTCAAGTACAATCGTGCGAGGTGACGGGCCCAATCCGCCAATGGCAAATTTGAACTCCTCGCCCACAGCCCCTCCACACAACTTCACAATAGGAACAAAAAGCAACCTTCGGAGGGGTGGAGCCATGACGCAGCTAGCGCGAAAGGTCGTAATCATCGGAGCCGGAAACGTGGGAAGCCACGTGGCCATGAACCTCATGGTTGGCCAGTACGCAGACGAGATCGTGTTCCTGGACATCAACGAGGCTACGGCGAACGCGCAGGTGGAAGACCTGAAGGACATGCTCACGGCCACCAGGCGCCACGTGCACATCCGCGTGGGCACCTACGACGACTGCGCGGACGCAAGCTTCATCGTGATGACGGCCGGCCGCAGCCGTCGCCCCGGAGAGACGCGCCTCCAGATGCTCTCCAGCACGTTCTCGATCCTGGGCAGCATTGTCGAGCCCATCGCGAAGTCCGGCTTCTCCGGCTTCCTCATCTGCGTGTCCAACCCCGCGGACGTCGTGGCGGAGTACTTCTACCGCAAGCTCGACCTCCCGCGCGCCAGGGTGTTCAGCACCGGAACGTCGCTCGACACCGTCCGCCTCAGGCGCCACATCGCGAGCATCGTGGACGTCGACCGCGACCAGGTCGAGGCGTTCTGCATGGGCGAGCACGGCGACTCCTCGTTCATCCCGCGCACGCACGTCTCCATTGGCGGCATCGGCATCGAGGAGTACCTCCGCAGCCACCCGCAGCTCGCGGACAGGCTCGACTACGCCACGCTCACGGACACCGTCCACACCTCTGGCGGGCGCATCGTCGCCGGCAAGGGCTCCACGGAGTTCGGCATCGGCTCCGTCGTCGCCGTGCTCATCGCGTCCATCCTCCACAACGAGCGCCTCGTGACGCCGCTCTCCGTCCACCTCGAGGGCGAGTACGGCGAGAAGGACGTGTCCGTTGGCGTGCCGTGCATCCTCGGGCGCAACGGCATCCAGGAGATCCTCCCGCTCGAACTCTCGCAGGACGAGAGGGACGCCATGCACTCCTCCTGCAACGTCATCCGCGAGGCGTTTGCAAGCATCGAGTAGCCCTGGCCCGCGCCCCCGCCCGCCACTACCTGACAGAAGTCGAACCTGTCAGATAGTGGCGGGTTTTTATATGACCAGATCCACCACTATCTGACAGAAGCCAAATCTGTCGGATAGTGGTGGATTTTGGCGCGAGAAAGCCCCCTCGGCATGCGAAACTCGCCCCACTACCTGACAGAAGCCGAACCTGTCAGGTAGTGGGGCACTTTGCCGTGTGCGAACCCACCACCATCTGACAGAAGCCGAACCTGTCAGATGGTGGGGTGCCCCGTCGTGTGCGCGCAGCGCTTTTCTGCCCACAGCGCGCACGAAAGCGCCCCATCGTCTAGAATTCTTCCAGCTACCTGCAGGGCAGAGGCCCCCGGCCGCGCCAGCCCCCATCGCACCCAAACACGCGAGGAGTCGCCTTGACCCAACCCACGTCCGCAAAGCACGCGCGCAAGACCAAACCCGCAATCGGCACGACGGCCACCAAGCCCGCCAAGAGTCGCAGGAAGGCAATCCCACTCCTCGCGCTCGGCGTCGCAGCGGCCCTGGTCGCGGGCCAGGTCGCGGGTGCAAGCTACTACGGTTCGCACTTCGTGCCCGGCACCACCGTAAACGGCGAGGACGTGTCCAACCTGACGGAGGCGCAGCTCGCGCAGCAGGTCGCGGCAAAAGCCGCATCCTGGAAGACGACCGTCGCCGGCCAGGGCCTCACCCTCGCCATCGGTGCCGATGACATCGACCTGGACGTCAGCCCCGGCAACTACGCCCGCCATGCGAAGTCCCAGACCGACGCCGCCTCGTGGGCGCTCGACCTCGCGCACCCCAGGCACCTCACGGTGTCCAAGACCGTCAGCTACAACAAGGAGAAGCTCGACGCCCTGGTCGACGCCGCCGTCCAGGCGCACAACCAGAACGCGACGCCACCCAAGAACGCCTGGTGCACCCTTAACCAGAAGACGTCCACGTTCGAGGTCACGCAAGAGGCCCTCGGCACGGCGCTGGACGCAAGCGTCGTAAAAGCGCAGGTCGAGAAGAACGTCGCGCGCCTTAGCTCCAAGGTGTCCCTCAACCGCGACGCGCTCCTTCGCCCGCAGCTCACGAGCAAGGACGCCGGCCTTCTGAAGGCCGTGGACACGGCGAACGCATACGCCGCCCACGCCGTTTCGCTCACGAAGGACGGAAAGTCCCTCGCGAAGCTCGACAAGAAGACGGTCGCCACCTGGGTGCGCGTGGGCGACGACCTTTCCGTCAGCCTCGACCAGGGCGCCATCGCCCAGTGGGCGAACGACTCCCTCGCGAAGAAGGTCGCAAAGTCCGACGAGGAGCATGACTACGCCATCGACGCCGCCTCGCTCGCGGCGTCCGTCGCAGACACCGTCCAGGGCGAGAAGGACGGCTCCCTCGAGGTTCCCCTCACCGTCACCGCCACCCGTCCGGCGCAGACGCCCGGCCACGAGGGTCGCGGCCGCCACATAGACCTGAACCTCTCCACCCAGTACGCGCGCTTCTACGACAAGGACGGCTCGGTCATCTGGCGCTCGTACTTCGTGAGCGGCAACACGTCCGAGGGGCGCGGCACCCCCATGGGAACGTTCAAGATCAACGCGAAGCGCACGAACGAGACGCTCATCGGCGCGGACGAGGACGGCGACGGCGAGCCCGACTACAAGAGCCACGTCACGTACTGGATGCCGTTCGTCGGCAACGCCGTCGGTCTGCACGATGCCAACTGGCGCTCCGCGTTCGGCGGCTCCATCTACTCCTACGCGGGAAGCCACGGCTGCGTGAACCTTCCCCCGCAGGCGGCGCGCGAGCTCTACGACCTCGTCAGGGTCGGCGACACCGTCTACGTCCACTCGTAACGCGCTCGCAGCGCGCCCGCGCGTCCACACGCCCCTAGCCACGTGCGGTGCGCGCCGCGGGCCCCCAGCCACGTGCGACGCGCACCGCCGCTTCCTTACAGCTCGGCTTGGGTCAGCACCCTGAAGCCGGCCTCCTCCAGCTTGAACACGGCCTTCGACGCCTCCGCCGGCACGCGGATCTTCAGGATGTCCACGGCACGGTCGCCAGACGTGCTGAAGCAGTAGCCGTACTCCACGGGGATGTCCAGGTCGTCCAGCACGCCCAAAAGCTCCGCCAGGCCGCCGGGCCTGTTGGGCACCTCGATGGCGGCCACCTTCGTGACCATGGCGCGATAGCCCTTCTCGTCCAGATAGTCGCGGGCACGCTGCGCGTCGTCGCACACGATGCGCACGACGCCGTACTCAGGCGTATCGGCTATGGTGAGGGCCAACATGTCGATGCCCGCGGCCGCTATGTCGCGGCAGAGCTTCGCGAGCCTGCCCTCGGAGTTCTCCAGGAAGACGGTCAGCTGGTCGATCATTTCAGGTTCTCCCCCCTCAGGTCCACGATGCGCTTTGCCTTGCCCTCGGAGCGCGATATCGACATGGGCTCCACAAGGCGCACGCGGATGCCAACGGACAGCGCCGTCTTGAGCGCGCCCTGGATCTGGCGCTGCAGCTCCTCGATGGCGCCGGTCGAGTCAATGTCGAAGTCCGGGTTCGCCTCGACCTTCAGGGTCGCGACGTCCAGGTAGTTCTTCGTGGTGAGCTCGATCTGGTACCACGAGGATACCTGCTCGAACGTCTTCATCACGTTCTCTATCTGGCTGGGGAACACGTTTACGCCGCGAATGATGAGCATGTCGTCCGTGCGGCCCTGCAGGCGGTCGATGCGGCGGTGCGTGCAGCCGCACGGGCACGCGCCCGGCAGGATGCGCGTGATGTCGCGCGTGCGGTAGCGCACGACGGGGCTCGCCTCGCGGTCGAGCGTCGTCACCACCAGCTCGCCCCACTCGCCGTCGGGCAGCACCTCGCCGGTCGCGGAGTCGATGACCTCGCAGAAGAAGTGGTCCTCCGCGATGTGGAGGCCGTTCTGCTCAAGGCACTCCACGGCAAGGCCGGGGCCGCCGGTCTCCGTCAGGCCGTAGATGTCGAGCACCTTGTAGTCCAGCTTGCGCTCAAGCTCGCGGCGGAAGTTGTCGCTGAACGCCTCCGCGCCGTGGATGCCCACCTTCAGGCTGAACTCCTTGGAGGGGTCGATTCCCATGGCAAGCGCCGTGTCCGCGATGTGCATGGCGTAGCTGGGCGTGCACTCCAGCACCGTGGAGCCCATCTCGCGCAGCACGCGAATCTGGCGCTCCGTGTTGCCGGCGCTTATGGGAATGACGGTCGCGCCGGAGTGAAGAGATCCGTAATGTGCGCCCAGGCCGCCCGTGAACAGGCCGTAGCCGTAGCAGATCTGGCACACGTCGTCCGGCCCCAGCCCCGCAAAGCGAAACGCGCGAGAAAAGCAGTCCGCCCAGGCCCTGAGGTCAGCCTCGGTATACGCCGCCACGGTGGCGACGCCCGTCGTGCCGGAGGACATGTGGATCTCCTTCACGTCACCCCTGGGCACGCCAACCATGTCGTACGGGTAGTTGTCGCGCAGGTCCTGCTTCGTCACGAACGGCGCGCGCCTGATGTCATCCAGGTCGCGGATGGCATACGGGTCGAAGCCCGCCTCGTCAAAGCTCTTGTGGTAGAAGGGAATGTCCTCGTAGCAGTGGATCGCGGTCTTCCGGATGCCCTCCACCTGAGCCGACGCGATCCCATCGCGCGACATCGTGAGGACGTCTTCCTGTGTGCTCATGAACAACCCCTTGCGGCGCTCTGCGCCATCGATGCCAAGCCAACAGGAACATAGTATCTGCAACCGGTTTCCATGCCGTTACCAATGTGCGGATGCGCAAATCGCCCCGCGGGCGGCAGGCGCGCGGGGCGAGAAGATCGTTCGGTTCTGGTTGTGCGGCAGGCGGGGCGCAAGCACCTCTCGCCCGGCGCGTGTCCTTTGGCTAGGCGAGGACGAGGCCGATCACGTACGCGCAGCAGCCGCCGAGCAGGATCGTCGCGGGCAGCGTCACGAACCACGCGCCGATGATCTTGCGGGCGACGCCCCAGCGCACGGAGCTGCGACGGCGGGCGGAGCCGGCGCCCATGATGGACGTGGTGATGACCTGCGTCGTGGAGACGGGGGCGCCGAGCGCGGTCATGGTCTCGATCGCGATGGCGGAGGACGTCTCGGCCACGAAGCCGATGACGGGGTTCAGCTTCGTCACGCCGTCGCCCACGGTGCGCATGATGCGGCCGCCGCCGATGGAGGTGCCGAGGGCCATGGTGCACGCGCACATGATCTTGACCCACACGGGGATGCCGGCCGCGGGGTTCGCGAGCCCGGCCGTCACGAGCGCCAGGGTGATGATGCCCATGGTCTTCTGTGCGTCGTTGTTGCCGTGGCTGTACGCCATGAACGCGGCAGAGAGGATCTGCATCCTGTGGAACAGCCAGTTGGCCTTCATGGGGTGCCAGTTGGCAAACAGCTCGAACATGAGCTTCATGATCACGTAGCCCAGGGCCATGCCGATGAGCGGGGACGTGAACAGCGGGATGACGACCTTGTCGAGCACGCCCTCCCACTTGACGTGGCGAACGGAGCGCGTGAACACGATCGTCGCGCCGATGAGGCTGCCGATGAGCGCGTGCGAGGACGAGCTGGGGATGGAGCGCCACCACGTGAAGAGGTCCCACAGGATGGCGCCCAGAAGCGCCGCGAGGATCACGTAGAGCTCGAGCTTGATGTCCACGATGCCCGCCGCGATGGTCATGGCGACCTTCTCGCTCATGAACGCGCCGATGAAGTTCATGGTGGCGGACATGAGGATGGCGACGCGCAGGGGAAGCGCCTTGGTGTACACCGTCGTCGCGATGGCGTTCGCGGTGTCGTGGAAGCCGTTGATGAACTCGAAGACCAAGGCGGCCCCGAGTACGCAGACGAGAAGGGCGCTAACCATTTTTCACGATGACACTCTGGATCTCGTTGGCCACGTTCTTGCAGGCGTCCAGCGTGTTCTCCATCTTGTCCAGCAGGCTCTTCCACTTGAGGATGTCCACGGTGTGGAGGTCGGAGCGGAAGATGGCCGCAAGACCGTCGCGGTAGACGACGTCTCCCCTGTCCTCGGCGTCGTTGGCGGCCTTCGTCTCCTTCAGGAGGGACTCGTCCTTCTTGAAGTCCGGGAACTTCGCGAACGCGTGGTCGAGGTCGAGGGTCGCCTCGAGGATGAGCTTCGCCATCTCGATGGCCTCGGGGCGCATCTCGTCGATGTCGTAGAGCTTGAAGCGGGCGGAGACGTTCTCGAGCCCGTCGACGATGTCGTCCATCTTGAGCGCGAGCGCGCTGATGTCCTCGCGGTCGAACGGGGTGATGAACGAGGAGTTCAGGGTGGTGATGATCTTGTTGACCATCTCGTCTCCCCTGGTCTCGAACTCCTTGATCTCCGGAATGCGGTACGAGAGCTTATCGTAGTTCTCGACAATCTCCAGGAAGAGCTCAGAGGCCTCGGAGGTCATCTTGCTGAACTCCTGGAACATGAGGAAGAACGCGTCTTCCTTGCGACTTACACGACTCATGCTGTCAGTAGCCTTTCACGACGCCACGCGGCAGCGCTACGAGTACTCGCTCCAACGGGCGAAACCAGATTGCAAGCTGCATGTTAGCAGAACGTAACGAAAGACAGCTGCCACTGACCTAAAAATGCCGCGTGGGCACGTCGCGCGCATGTCTTGCAGCTGCCCTGCACGGGACGCGTGTAGTGGGCGGTTGCGTGGGCCGCTCAGCGCACCCTCGCGTCACCTGGCTCCGCACACTGCTCCTGAGCTGCGGTTTTCCTCATATGCGCAGGAACGTGCGGCATTCCCGCGGGCGGCGCGGGGAGCTCGTCCGCCCACGTCCGCACGCACGCGTCCGCGCACTTCTCGCCCGCGTCGCTCATCACGAAACCGCCATGATGCGGCTGCGGAAGCGTCCTGGTGCGGCGGATGGCGTGCCACAGGGACGGCAGGTACAGCACGCAGAGGACCGCGTACAGCACGATGGAGCTCATGGCCTCCTCGCGGCCGGACGACACGTAGTTGGTGCTGAGACCCTCGCCGAAGAGCGCGTACGGTATGACCATGATCGAGAAGTCGTCCAGCGCGTGGAACAGGATGGCGCCCGTGAGGTTGTCGTTTTCCACGACGGCGGCGGAGAGCACGGCGCCGTAGATGCCGGTCTGCGCCACCTTGAGCACGGCCTGGGCAAGCTCGAGCGGGCTTGTGCAGTTAAGCCCCGCCCAGTCGATGTGGAGCACCCCAAAGTAGACGGACGAGACGGCGATGCACGCCCACAGCGCGCCGCGGCTGCGCCCGAAGCGCGACAGCAGGCCGCCAAGCAGCACGCCGCGCACGTAGCATTCCTCGTAGATGCCTATGCACAGGCAGAACACCACGTAGTACGCCACGTTTTGCGCCCAATGGGGCGAGAGGCGCTCGGTACCCGACGCGTAGCCCGCCACCTGGGTGCAGGTAAGCGCAAGGCTGATGGCGAGTATGGGCCATGCGAGCCGCCAGACGCTCTGGAAGGACGCGCGCGACGGGGCAAGCATGCGCCGGCCGCCCAGAAGGCAGACGGCCACGGCCATGTACAGGGCGGACGCGACCTCGAGCGAGAGGTTCTCGTCGAGGTGCAACCGCGATATGAGCAGGTAGACGAGCCCCTGGAACACGGGCGCGAACGCGGCGACCACGAGGGCCGCCGCGAGCCTGCCGCGCCGGCGCCGGCCGCGGGCCGCCACGCTACGCCCTCCCGGCCGAGCCAAGCTCGGCAAGTATGGCCTGGACCCGCGCGCGGGCGCGCCTCACGTCCGCGCGGGCGTCCTCGATGCGGGACTGCACGAAGAGGTCCGTTATGGAGTTGTCGAACGCGATGTCGAACAGCTCGAGCATGTCGCTTCGCCTGAGGTCCACCCCCGTGACGCCCGAGCAGTCGCGCAGCTCGCGGGCGAATGCCTCGAGGTCGCGCTGCGCGCGCTCCACCGCCTCCGAGGCGCCGTCCAGGCGGGAACGCTTCACGAGGCTCGTGAGGATGCCGCCGCCCAGGATGTCGAGCAGGCCCCAGTTGCGCGCGCTGTCAAGCTGGTCCGCCGCCTCGTCCAGGCTCTGGAGAGCGCGCGTGCCCGCGGCGCGGGCGCTCTCGAGCCTTGTGTCCGATGTCATGGTGCACCTCCGAATGTGGGGCAAGGGCGGGGGCGGCGCTTCTCGCCCGGGCGCCCCGCAGACAACTGTCAAGGTGAAGCCTACCCGTAATGCGGCGCAAAGACACCTGCGAGGCTACCGTTTGTGAACGAGTGCGCAATCTGGCGAGCGGCGCGGCCGCGACGTGCCAAAATCTAGGGTGGCTGGGGCTGTGGGCACCCTTTGCGCGGCACCGCCGACAAATGGTAGTTGGGAACACGCCCCAAACGGGCCGCATCCCAACCAGGCTAAGGGGGAAATCCATGCTGAGGATCGGACTGCTCACGAGCGGCGGCGACTGCCAGGCGCTGAACGCGACCATGCGCGCCATCGTGAAGACCGTGTACAACAACACGAAGGAGGGCGTGGAGGTCTACGGCTTCAAGGACGGCTACCAGGGGCTCATCTACGGTCGCTACCGCAAGATGGACTGGGGCGACTTCAGCGGCATCCTCACGATGGGCGGCACCATCCTGGGCACGAGCCGCACGCCGTTCAAGCGCATCGACACGCCGGAGGCGGACGGGGTCGAGAAGGTCCCCGCGATGAAGAAGAACTACAGGGCCCTCAAGCTGGACTGCCTGTTCGTGCTGGGCGGCAACGGCTCCACGAAGACGGCGAACCGCCTGCGCGAGGAGGGGCTGAACGTCATCTGCCTGCCGAAGACGATCGACAACGACACGTTTGGCACGGACATCACGTTTGGCTTCACGAGCGCCATCGACGTGGCGACACGCTGCATCGACGACATCCACACGACGGCAAGCTCGCACGGGCGCGTGTTCGTGATCGAGATCATGGGCCACAAGGTGGGCTGGATTCCCCTGTACGCCGGCGTCGCGGGCGGCGCGGACGTCATCCTCATCCCCGAGATCCCCTACAAGATGGACAACGTGGTCAAGGCAATCGAGAAGCGCGAGAAGAACGGCGGCCGGTTCTCGATCATCGTGTGCGCCGAGGGGGCCATCTCGCAGGAGGAGGCCGCCATGCGCAAGAAGGACTACAAGGCGAAGGTCGCGAAGCGCGTGAAGCCGTCCGTCGCGTACGACATCGCGGAGGAGGTCGCGGGCCGCACCGGCAAGGAGGTGCGCGTGGCCGTTCCCGGACACACCCAGCGCGGCGGCCAGCCGGACGCCCAGGACCGCATCTTCGCGACGCAGTGCGGCGTCGAGGCGGCGCGCGGCTTCCTGGAGGGGAAGTTTGGCTACATGATCGCGCAGGTGGGCGGCAAGATGTGCCGCGTGCCGCTTGAGGACGTCGCCGGAAAGCTGAAGTACGTCGACCCCGAGAGCGACCTCGTGCGCGAGGCGCGCATGCTCGGCATCAGCTTCGGCGACGAGTAGCGAAGGACCCTGCGCGCAGCGCGTGGGAAACGCAACCTAGAGGACCCCTTGCGCATTGCCTTGCCCAGGCGCGCGAGGGCCCCCCTCATGTGGCGATGCGCGACTCACAATCGTGGGATAGCCATAGGCGGCCTCGGCACCGGGGCCAAATGAAGCTACCCCAAGGAAGTGACTCTACCTGTACTTTGCATCCGGAAGATCCGCCAAGATCGCGGTGGTCATTGGCCTCGCGCTCGTGGGAACGCCCGTCGCGGCATACGCGACAGAGCCAACGGCAACACAGCCGACATCCTCAACCACTGCCGCCACGACATCGGCGCAGGCGGAGGCCCAGCAATCCAACGCGCAGACGGAAACTGTGATCGGCAGTGCCGACGAGGAGCAGGCCACGGCGCAGGAAGGCGCCGCTCCGACCGCCCCGACTGCTGTCAACAATGCGACCATTACCAGCGACCTGACGCCTGGCGTAGCGTCCGACGCCTCTGGCAGCACCACGGTCGACGGCACAGCCTCGGCCAGCCAGGCCGGCACGGAGTCGACGACGGCTGACCCCTCCCCTGCCGACGACGCCGCGACATCAAGCGACACGTCGCAATCGGAGGCGTCACCCAGCGTCACCACGGACGTCGACGTGTACGGCAAGGGCCACCAGACCGCATCAGACGGCCAGGTGGCGGGAAGCGCCGGCGCGGGCGAGAAGATCGACTCCCTCACGCTTCACGTCGCCTCCCCCGACGGGACGTCCTATTCAGATGCGGACGTGGAGTACCGCGCGCACGTGGAGGGAACCGGCTGGGACGCACGCTGGACCTCCGGCGGCAACGCCGTCGGCACCGCAGGCTCCGGCAAGCGCATCGAGGCGCTCCAGATCAGGCTCCGCGAGGGGTCGGACCTCGCGAAGGACTGGCAGCTGTGGGCGCGCGCGTACGTGCAGAACCATGGCTGGCTCGCCTGGACGAGCACCGGCCTGGTGGGCTCCACGGGCCAGGGGTTGCGCCTCGAGGCGCTCGAGCTGCGCCTGTTGCGGATTGGCGCACCGGACCCCACCGACGCCTCCTACGACGACTTCGCCTCCACCAACGGCGAGTCCTTTATAGACGGCACGCAGGCGCGGGTCCAGGCGCACGTGCAGGACATCGGCTGGCAGGGCTGGGTGACCGACGGCAAGACGGCCGGCACCACCGGAAGGAGCAAGCGCATCGAGGCCATCCGCATCAAGGTCGCGAACGCCTACGCCGACGGGGACGTCGAGGTAAGGGCCCACGTGCAGGACATCGGCTGGCAGGGCTGGGTCACGAGCGCGGGCTATGCCGGGACCACGGGCAGGGGAAAGCGCATCGAGGCCGTCGAGGTCCGCCTGACGGGAGAGCTCGCGAAGCTGTACGACGTGTGGTACCGGGCGCACGTACAGACCATAGGCTGGATGGCCTGGACGAAGGACGGCGCCTCCGCAGGCACCACAGGCGCAAGCGGGCGCATGGAGGCCATCCAGGTGCTGCTGGTGCGCAAGGGAGGGTCTGCCCCGAGCGCAGACGGCCAGGCGACGGAGGTATCGTTCTTCTCGACGCCCGACGTGATTTACACGGCGCACTCGAAGGACGTAGGCTGGCAGGGCGCCAGAAAGGACGGCGCGACCGCAGGCACCACGGGCCAGTCCCGGCGCCTGGAGGCCATGACCATCAAGCTGACGGGCGGAGAGGACGCGCTTTCCGGCGGCATCAGCTACCGCGCGCACGTGCAGGGCACCGGCTGGCAGGGCTGGGTGTCCGACGGCTCGATCGCCGGCACCACGGGACAGGCCAGGAGGCTCGAGGCGTTCCAGGTGAAGCTGACGGGCGCGATCGCCAAGTTCTTCGACGTCGTGTACCAGGCGCACGCGCAGAACGTGGGCTGGCAGTCGTGGGTCTCGAACGGCCAGGTAGCGGGCACCGTGGGGCGTGCGCTCGCAGCCGAGGCCTTCAAGGTGAAGCTCGTCCTGAAGGGCGCGTCGTCCGTCGTGGCGTCCGGGCTTGACTACTGCTGGCTGAAGTCCTCCCCGTACTGGTCCGGCCAGGTGAAGGTGCTCCTGATGAACAAGCACTACAGCAAGGGGCGCTACGACGCGAGCCACGGAGGCCAGCACGTCATTAGGCAGATCGTCATCCACCACAACGAGGGCAACCTGACGACGGAGGGCTGCTGGCACACATGGCAGACGCGCGAGGCCTCCGCGCACTACCAGGTGGAGTCCAGCGGCACGGTTGGCCAGCTGGTCTACGACAGCGACACCGCCTGGCAGGCGGGCAACTGGGTGAAGAACCTCGACAGCATCGGCATCGAGCACGCAGACGCCCCCGGCTCCACGGCCGCCCACCGCTACCTGACCGAGGCGGCCATCAACGCCGGCTCGAAGCTGGTGGCGCTGCTGTGCCTGCAATACAACCTCGGCATCCCGGAGTGGGGCGTCAACGTGATCGGCCACAACGAGGTCACGAGCACCGACTGCCCCGCGTCCTTGGGCAAGGGCGGGTCGCAGCACAACGAGTACATCTCGAAGGCGCGGTCCTGGTACGAGAAAATCCACGCCGCCATGTTTGGCAACTAGACGTTTGGCGAGGAGCCCTCGCGAGGCCGTCACCTTGGGTGGCGGCCTCCTTTCTTGTGCGGGGTCCGCGCGGAACAGGGGGGCGCATGAGGGACCCCGCAAGTTGGGACCCCGCAAGTTGAGGACTTTGTAAACCATTGCGCACGACGGGCCCGTATTGGGTAACATAGCCGGCAGACTACTGCGGGCGAACCCGCCACACCCCGTTGGAAGGAGAGGGACATGACGTGTACGTGCAGTGGCACCACGAGCGGCCGCGACGCCGCATGTCGCCACGATGCCCTTCTCGCCCGGCGCGCCTAGCGCACGACTTCCAACGCAAGGAGCACAAGCATGTGCGAGCTGTTTGCCCTCAACGCGGAGGGCCCCGTCAACACCAACGCCTACCTGCGCGAGTTCTTCTCGCACAGCGTGAACCACCCCCATGGCTGGGGCATATCCTGGCGCGACGGCGACCCGTTTGACGACGCGTCCGTCACCCTCGTGCGCGAGGGCAGGCGCGCCATAGACTCGGACCTCAACTGGAAGATCCTGGGCTCCCCCATCGAGAAGAGCCACGTCCTCGCCCACATACGCTATGCCACGGGCACGGACATGGCCGAGCGCAACTGCCACCCGTTCAGGACGTGCGACATGTCCGGCCGGCAGTGGACGCTCATCCACAACGGCATCCTGTTCAACGAGGGCCTGACCTTCCCCTACGAGGGCCGCACCGAGGGAGAGACCGACAGCGAGCGCATGGCGGCGTTTCTGACGGACGTGCTGGACGAGGCGTTGCTGCGCGGAGCCGAGCCCACGTTCGACGCGCGCTTCGAGGCGCTGACCGGCGCCGTGACGCAGCTGGCGAACCGCAACCGCGTGAACATCATCCTGGACGACGGCGAGTACACCTACGTGCACACGAACACGTCGAAGTGCACGCTGCACTATCGCTCGTTCACGGACGAGAAGGGCGGAAGGGCCATCGTCGTGAGCACGACGTGCCTTGGCGGCCATGCCGAGGAGGAAGAGTGGCAGCCTGTGCCCGCGAACCGCCTGATCGCGCTTCGCGACGGCCGCCTGGTGAGGACGTCCGTGCCGCACGGCTACCGCTTCTGCGAGACGATTCTGGAGCTGCAGCGCAAGATGGGCGTGCGTCCGGAGGACTTCGTGGCGTAGCGCCAAAGCGCGTAAGGAACTGGGCCTGGTCCGGAGGATTCCGAACCAGGCCCAGTAATCATGCGGAAGGTTGTGCGACCTTGGGCAGCGCTATCGCTACTCGAAGAGGTTGGCGTCGCCGTCCTTGATGCCGAGGAGGGCGCCCAGCGCCTCGTTCTCGTCCGCGCCGTCACAGGTGATCTCGACCTTGGTGCCGGTGCCGAGGCCAGCGGCGAGGATCATCATGATGGACTTGGCGTTGACGGGAGCGGAGCCCTTGTCAAGATCCTTGATGGTGACGGCGCACTGGTACTGCTTCGCAACCTGCACGAACTGGGAAGCGGGACGAGCGTGGAGACCGGTGGGGCTGACGATAGAAACTTGCTTGGAAACCATAACGCACTCCTTTAGGTCTAACAGGGGAAGGGCAAGGCGCCCTGTCCAATTGATGCCTTGCTTGATGATTATAGTAACAAAGAAAGCATGTGGGATGGTCATTGGATGCCAAAATGTGTCGGTATGCGCATGCGAACGTCCCATTGCACGGGTTAGACCTAGAATTTAACCCTAGAATACTCTGAATCGCCACCACAGACCGGCGCGAGGCATAGGAGCACGCCGGCTCACGCAAGGAGAGACCCCATGGCAAAGCCGCACGACCACACCGACACGAAGTCCGCCGAGGGCGGGGCCCCGAAGGACGAGGGGCTCGAGTATCCCGGCGCGGTGCCCGTGGCGGCAGACGAGCTTCCCGTGATAAGCGACAAGGACCTGGACAGGCAGCGTGCGAAGTCGCGCGGTAAGAAGGGCTCCGACGCAGCGGGCGCGGACTCCGAGAACCCCTTCAAGGGCGGCTTTGGCGCCATCAGGCAGGTGCGTGCCGCGGCGAAGCGCCGCGCGGAGGCCCACGACAAGGTGAAGTCTCTGAAGGCGGAGCTCGAGGAGAGCCAGAAGGTCCTGGACCACCGCACGAAGATCGAGGCGGACTACGAGAAGATCGTGGCCACCCAGAACGATGCGCTTTTGGTCCAGGGACAGGCGTCCGCGCGTGCCCAGGCCGTGATCGACCAGCAATCCGCCGAGAAGTCCGACCTTGAGGGACGGCTCGCCCAGATGAAGGCCGAGCACGAGGAGCAGCTGAGGCCGTACCGCGAGCTGATGGAATCCACGAAGGGGCGTGCGGACGACGCCGCGAAGACGCTCGCAGACGCGAAGCGCCAGGCGAAGGCGGCCGACCAGCAGCTGGGAGAGGCGACGAAGCGGCGCGAGCAGAGCGTGGCCTCCGCGAACCGCTCCGTCGACAACTCGCAGGAGCGCCTGCGCAAGGCGGAGGGCGAGCTCGACGCGCTGAAAGCGGACTCGAACGCCTCCTCCGCCGTGGTGCAGAAGAAGCAGAGCGACATCGTGGCCGAGCGCGCGCACCTGGACGCGGCGCGCGCGGACCTCGACCGCATCACGAACGAGTGCAAGCAGCTGGTCGATAGCGCGCAGGCGAACCTTGCCGCACAGAGGCGCGCGCTCGAGAGTGCGGAGACGGCGGCTGACGTGGCGAAGCGCGAGGCGGACGAGCATCGCGAGGAGTACGAGCGCCTGTACAACGCCGCCCTCGCGGGCGAGAGGGAGCTTTCAGACGAAATCGCAAAGCGCGACCGCGCCATCACGTCTGCCGGCAAGGAGAAGCAGGACGCAGACGCGCGCCAAGCGGAGGCCCAGAAGCTGCTGGACGAGGCGACGGAGATCCACGCGACGCCCGAGGTGAGCACGGAGCTTGCGCACACGATCGCCCAGGGTCGCAAGGAGCTCGAGGAGCGCATGAAGTCTGCCCAGAAGCTCGCCCACGAGGAGAAGCACCTGCGCGAGGCCACGAGGAAGCAGCGCTTCCTGTTCATAGGGGCCATAGTGCTGGCAGTGGCCCTCGTGGCGCTTGTGGCGACGTTCGTGATGAGGACGCTCTAGGCAGACGCACGCGGCGCGGCACGGCGCGACGCCGGAAAAGGGATACGAAAGGCGGGCCCCCATCGCAGGTGATGGGGGCCCGCAAGCGTATGCATGGGTCGGCGGGACGGAAGGTCCCGGGGTCGCGACGACCGCTACACCATAAGCATGGCGTCGCCAAAGCTGAAGAAGCGGTACTTCTCGGCGATTGCCTCCTGGTAGGCGGCCATGATCTGCTCGCGCGTGGCGAACGCCGAGACGAGCATCATGAGGGTCGAGCGCGGCACGTGGAAGTTCGTGACCATGGCGTCGACCACGTGGTAGGTGGAGCCAGGCATGAGGTAGAGGTTCGTGGTGGCGTCGCGGCGCTCGACGATGTCTCCCCTGCCGAGGACCCTCGCGGAGTCCGGCGCGTCCTCGAAGCGGCGCGCGACACACGGGAGCTCCCACGCGGGCGCATCCGCGTCGAACGCGCTCTCGAGCGAGCGGACGGAGGTGGTGCCGATGGCGATGACGCGGTGTCCCGCGGCCTTCGTGGCGTGCACGGCGTCCACGACGTCCTGGCTCACGTGGTAGCGCTCCGTGTGCATGACGTGCTTCGTGGGGTCGTCCTCCTCCACCAGGCGGAACGTGTCGATGCCGACCTCGAGCTCCACGGTCTTCCACTGCACGCCCATGTCCTCGATCCTGCGGATGAGCTCCGGCGTGAAGTGCAGGCCCGCCGTGGGAGCCGCCGCGGAGTGCTCCTCGTGCATCGCGTAGACCGTCTGGTACTTCTCGGGGTCGCCGTCGTACTGCGTGATGTAGGGAGGCAGGGGCACGTGGCCGGCCTTGTGGATGGCCTCGTCCAGCGTGAGGCCCTCTGCCGGCTCGAAGCGCACCAGGCGGCCGCCGCGGCTCTCGTCCACGTAGTCCACGACCTCGCCCGTGAGGACGACGGGCCAGCTCATGGGTGCGTGGATGCCGCCCTCGCGGTACTCGATGACGGCGCCCTGCTTCAGGCGCTTGCCGGGCTTCACCAGGCACTCCCACACGTGGCCCATCACGTCCAGGTCCTCGCGGCGCTTCAGCAGCAGCGTCTCGCTCACGCCGCCCGTGCCGCGCTTGTGCCCCATCAGGCGCGCCGGCATGACGCGCGTCTTGTTTGCGACGATGAGGTCGCCCGGCTCCAGGTAGTCCACGATGTCGTAGAAGTGCCTGTGCTCGACGGAACCGTCGTCGCGGTGCAGCACGAGCAGCCTGCACGAGTCGCGCGGCTCCGCCGGCTCCTGTGCGATGAGCTCCTCGGGAAGGTCGTAGTCAAAATCGTCTGTGCGCATGCGTATCCCCGCATCCCTCGCGCGCGGCCTTCCGAGCTCGCGCGCATCGCGTGTTCCAACAGCCGCCCATGATAGCGCGCCGGACGGCAGGCTCGCGCGGCGCATGCGAACGTTCAGCACAAAAGCGGAGAAGAACGGCGCCCAGGGCAGCCCCGCGCCCGCGGCGGGCAAGCCCTAGCCAGGCAGGTACTCGGGCCTGGGAGGCAGCTCGCGGCCCTCGCGCCGGGCCGCCTTCGCGGCCTTGCGCCAGTCGCGCGCCTCGTGACGCTCAAGGGCGGCCTCCGCCGCGGAGAAGCGGCAGCCGCAGTAGTTCTGCCGGTACATGCCGAGCGCACGGGAGTCGTCCACGGACTCCGGGTAGTGCGGGCGGAAGTCGCGCCACACGGGCATGAGGCCATACGCTGCCGCAAGCAAGACGAGCTCGTCGTGGCAGGCGTCGAACAGCTGGTACGGCGAGACGGCAAGCGTCGTCGACACGAAGCCAAATCCCCGCTCGCGTGCGACGCGGCAGCTTTCCGCCAGCCTTACGGCATAGCACGCCCTGCACCTGCGCTCGCGGTCAAGGCCCTTGGGGGCGACGCCCCTCTCCCATGCGTCGCGGTCGTCCGCCGCGACGATCACGTCCACGTGCGCGACGTCTTGCGCCCACGCCATGAGCACCGCGAGGCGCCGGTCGTGCTCGCGGACGGGCTGGATGTTGGGGTTGGTCCAGCAGATGGTGGGCTCGAAGCCCTCCTTGCGCAGGTACTTGACGGGCTCGAGCGAGCACGGCCCGCAGCACGCGTGCAGAAGGAGCGGCGTGCGCCCGGCCGCCGCATCCGATGCCGCCTGAGAGTGTCCGTCCATCCGCATGCCCCCGCACGCTCGCCTGACGCTAGTAAGATGAGAGCATACGCCAACGACGGGAGGCAGCATGGACATCAGGGTTGGGCTCGACAAGAACGGCATGGTTCCGGACCGCTACGCGAAGCACGCGGACGCGGCGCACCTGTACGCGCAGACGCCGACGACGTCGTTTCCCTTCGAGGTGGACGACATTCCGCGTGAGGCGCGCTCGCTCGCGCTTGCGTTCACGGACTACGATTCCATCCCCGTGTGCGGATTCACGTGGATTCACTGGGTCGCGGCGGGAATCGACGCCTCGCTCGCGCGCGACGGGCGGCTCTCCTTTCCGGAGGACGCGTCGAACCTGGGGTCGTTTGGCATGGTGCAGGGTAGAAACTCGTCCGCGAGCAGGCTCGTGGGGAGCTCCGACCCGCTGCTGACCTGCCGCTACAACGGCCCGCAGCCGCCCGATGGGGACCACGTGTACACGCTGAGGGTCTTCGCGCTGGACGTTATGCCGGATCTGCGCGAGGGCTTCTGGGCAAACGAGCTCGTGCATGCCATGCGCGGCCACGTGATCGAGTGGGCCGAGGCGAACCTGCCCGCTCGGGCGTAGCGCGAAGCACGGAGCGCACACACGGAAAGAGCCGGGCGAGAAGGGCTGCCCTTCTCGCCCGGAGGCGCGGTGCCATGGTACGCTGCCATGGCACCCGCTAACGTCTAAGTCGCCCGTTACCTGTGGGACGTTGCGGAGCCGGCGTGGCCGCCCTTGCCGGCGTCGCCCCAGCCCTCCGAGCCGCTTTTGCGGTACGGGTCGACCGGCGCCTGCGGGGTGCCCGCGGGACGTGGGGCGTTCTGGGCGGCAACGACCTGGTCGAACATGCTCGACGTCTGGCCGAAGTCGCTGGGGAGCACCACGGTGGACGGGCCCTTCGCGGCGTACTGGTTCATCATGTCGATCCACTGCGTGAACTCGAACAGGCGGTTGGCCTCGCCCTCGTTCATCTCGGCACCCTTGATGGTGTCGATGGACTCCTTGATGCCGCGGGCGATGGCGATGCGCTGGTCCGCGATGCCCTTGCCCTCTGCCGCCATGGCCTCCGCCTTTGCCTGAGCCGCAATGACCGTCTTGGCGCGCGCGGCCTCGGCGTCGTTCTTGGCGGACTCCAGGTTGTTCTTGGACGCGATGATGTGGTTCATGGACTCCTGGACCTCGCCCGGGAGCTTGATCCGCGTGATGAGCGTCGTCACGAGCACGTAGCCATAGTCGCGCATCTTGGCGGCCACCACCTCGTCGATCGCGTGTGCGATGGCGTCCTTCTCGCTGAAGACCTCGTCGAGCGTGCGCGCGGGAATCTGCGAGCGCAGGGCGTCCGCGAGGTAGTCCTGCATCTGGCCTACCGGGTCCTGCAGGGTGTAGAAGCTCTTGTAGACGCCGGACTCCTGGCGGGCGTCCATGTCGTGCGAGTCCACGTGGTACTGGATGGAGACGTCGAGCTCGATCGTGACGTTGTCGCTGGTCTTGGCGTCAAACGTCATGTGCTCGTCCTCGGTCATGAGGCTGACGTCGTGCGTCACGTCGATGAAGGGCACCTTGA